>Ga0114915_1000083_pt1 | contig 45596 bp, 36 predicted proteins | sample MalvirAntarct_55_FD_87288 | JGI IMG/M metagenome (GOLD analysis project Ga0114915, IMG submission 87288) | Marine viral communities from the Global Malaspina Expedition - Malaspina viral metaG Antarct_55 | ecosystem: Environmental > Aquatic > Marine > Oceanic | place: South Georgia Island...
AGGAAATACTTGTTTTTTGAATTCGTGTATGCAAGTGTTAAATCATACTTATGAATTAACTGAATTATTAACATCGAAAAAATACGAACAATGTCTTAAAAAATCCATACCAGATAGCGTCATAATTGACGAATGGAATAATTTACGTAAAGTATTATGGACTCAAAATGGCGTTGTTTCACCGAACCGATTTGTACATCATGTGCAGCAATTGGCTGCAAAAAAGGACAGGGATTTATTTACCGGTTGGGCTCAAAATGATTTACCTGAGTTCTTGTTGTTCTTAGTCGAGTGTATGCATAATAGCGTTTCACGTGGAGTAAATATGAAAATTTCAGGAAATAGTGAAAACACGACGGATAAAATGGCTATTGAGTGTTATAAAATGTTACAAAAATCTTATTCAAAAGAATATTCGGAATTTATGGAAATGTTTTATGGTATTTATGTTTCCCAATTGACTACCATTAATGAAAACGTAACTCATTCAGCGAATCCAGAAAGTTTTTTTATGTTAGATTTAGAATTACCTAAAAAGAACCCATCGTTATATGATTGTTTAGATGCATTTACGCAATTTGAAATATTAGAGGGTGAAAATGCATGGTACAATGAAAAAACGCGCAAAAAGGAATCCGTCAAGAAACGGATTACATTTTGGAATTTCCCAAAGATTTTAGTCATCACATTGAAGCGATTTACCGGAGACGGAACACGAAAACTTCAAGATTTGGTGAATTTCCCAATCGATGGACTCAATTTATCGAAATACGTGAGTGGGTATAATGCAAAGCAATATATTTATGATTTATATGGTGTATGTAATCATTCTGGTGGTCCAATGGGTGGTCATTACACGTCCTATGTTAAAAATTTGAGTGGTGAGTGGGTTCATTATAACGACACACGTTTAGAAAGACATCAAGTTCCTTCTAAAATTATTTCACCCAAGGCATATTGTTTATTTTATCGAAAACGATAAGCACCTACATCATTCATAAATATATCTATTTCCTATATACTAGTTTTATATAGGAAATATGGTTAATAATTCGACAAATTCACAAAATGTATCTGGTACGATTGCTACACCTAATGTACAAACACCGATTCCACTGACTGGTAAAGATGTAACTATAAACAATGCGACTACTGCATCTTCTATAACTGTAGCATCTTCTTCGACAGATACACCCACAACCCCATCTTCCGTAACATCACCTCCTACATCCGACACCGAAATTACAGATATGTTCAAAGATATATTCACAAACACTACAACAACCATCCTTTTTTGGATTTCGTCAGCATATATTGTATATCGTTTAGGATCAACTATTTTAGCGCCCCGTGCATTAAGTGCAGAAAGTAGCGGACAATTGACTTACAGTCGAACTATCGATTTTATTTTAGCAACATTATTTGTCGTAACTGTAGTGGCTAGTTATTATAAAATGCCCAATAGTGACCAAACAAATATGTTTGGATGGTTTTTAATGTGGTCTTATCAGTTTTTTAATAATCCATGGTCAGTCCTCGAATTGTTTTGGTTCACCGTAATATTCTTTATATTGGTGTATATTCTTCGTGTTCCCATGGCTCCTGACGTGAAACCGGTTCTAGTTGGCTTAGTTGAACACAAAATCTGGATTTTTTATGCATCATTTGCTATCATTTTCTTCTTTAAATATTTATTAAATATACCGATTGTGGATATTGTATTGAACAATAGTGTGGTCCGTTATTTTGAGGATTTAGGGTCCGCACCCGCTACTGCACCTGCGACTTCTACATCATCCGGTTTGGAATCGGATTTGAAGTCTGATTGGAATTCAGTGAAACAAGAGGCTGGTAGTTTATATGGACGCGCTGCTCTCGGTAGTATGGCCGCATGGAATGATGGTGAAATGTACGGAACTGCACCCGCAACTTCTACAACTGAACCTACTCAAACACCTGCACCACCAACCACAGACAAACAGGTATTTAATGTAGGAAATAATATTTATACCTACGAGGAAGCTCAAAAAGTATGCAAGGTATTTGACTCCTCATTAGCATCTTACGATCAAATTGAGAGTGCATATAATGATGGGGGTGAATGGTGTAATTATGGATGGTCTGCTGATCAAATGGCCTTTTTCCCGACACAGAAATCTACATGGAATAAATTACAATATAGCGAACAAACCAAGAACTCTTGTGGGCGACCTGGAATAAATGGTGGTTATTTTTCGAACCCTTATATCCGATTTGGCGCAAATTGTTATGGTGTAAAACCAACACAGCCAAAAGGATGGGAACCATCGTCATCAAACACTTTATTACAAAACGCAAATACAACTCCTCCAGAAAGCGATGAAACTAAAAAATTACGACAACAAGCTGAAATTAATAGTTTTAATACATCAGAATGGTCACGATATTCAAATGGTGTTTTACAAAAGTCAGTAACCACACCTGCTACTTCTGTTACCACACCTGCTACTTCTGTTACCACACCGGCCACTTCTGTTACCACACCTGCTACTTCTGTTACCACACCTGCTACTTCTGTTACCACACCGGCTACTTCTGTTACCACACCTGCTGCCGTGTTAAAATAATAGTATTTTACTCATAAATTCAATGTTTAGATTGAATTTATCATTGTTTGCTTAACCATTTACTTACGGTGTGTGTTTTTTTTTGTATTTTTACGATGTTTTTTTGTTATATTCTTTTCGCATGTATGTTGTTGTTGAACGGCATTCAATAATTCATTGAATTTATCCTCAGGAAACATAGTAGGTTCTTCGTCTTCTTCCACCTCATACAATGGTTCATCATGGGTGGATGAAACTGTTTGTAATAACATAACTGGTATTCCTAAATTATGAAATCGGTTATATCCTGTTACTTTTGCTCCATGTAATTCCATATTGTAATCATCTTTTTTTGAGCACGACATAGTTTCTAAATGCTTCTGTGCTGAATAATTACATTTTCCATCGATACATTGGATATGAATAGGTTTATATTGACTATTCATCTACTATAAGATAAACATAGATAGTTGCACATCAAACACACGCTATTTCGGTGTTTTACCAAGCCATCAAACACACGCTATTTCGGTGTTTTATAAGATCGTTTTATATCTTGGATCGTTTTGATTTCACGTTGATCTTTTAGATAGTCAATCACTAATTCGACTTGTGATGGATCGGTCATTAACGTTGTTAGATGAGTCTCCAAAAAGGTAAAGGTCAATGGTGAATAGTCTTTTTTTTCATAAACCTTTAAATCGCCATCGTGAATACCAATTTTTTTATGCACCATGTTGTTTTTGTCTAAATATTCACATATTTCGGTACTTAGATGTTGCCGTTCTTCACGCATTGTCTTCACTTTTTCATGGACCATTTTCAATTGTGTGTCTAAAATAACCCATCGTTTGACCTTGGTCACAAATGGGTCTTGGACCTGTAACGATTGTTCGGTTGTATTCATTTGTATATGCTATACAAATGAAATTATAATCTATTTTATAATGCGATATCGCCAGTAGTTTTTATTCATTATAGTGACGTTAATTAGTTCCCGCCTCTCATACTGCGACGTTTTCTCATTGATTTTCCTTTGCGACCTTTGTGGTTCTTGCGGCTATACATTTGGTTGGCTGCGACCAAGACAGCTGGGACAGCTATGGCGGTTAAACCAGAACCACCATGTTTCTTTCCGCGTCTCTTCTTGGGGTATTTACCACCAGTCATACCGCATGCGGATTGACCGGTTAATAAGTTGGTAGCATTGTTTGATGGACCGTGCATATCACTGCTTAATTTAGCCATCTGCATATCTGATGTACCAAATGAGAGGGTACCACATCCACTTGTACCAACACAGGACCCACCGTGCATTTTACATGATTTTCCACCGACACGTTTAACACGTCCATGTTGCTTCTTAGCAGTTTTCTGATGATGCTTAGGCATTCTTATATATATTAACCTAGATAATGTCCAACTTGCATTTCAGAAGCTAAATAGAATCCGCCTAAATGATTTAGGACACGTATTAACAATATTAATATGGCTAAAATGATGAATGTGAGAAATACGTGATAAACGCATAAGAACCATAAATAGGGATAGGCTTCATTGTATATCATACTTCCAATGGGTTGAATAATCGCACGAACATCATGACGAGTATCCTCGCTATGTAAAAATTCAATACATCGATCCTTTATCGTTTTCATGTAAATTCAATAAAAAATAAGTTAAATTAAAAGGACAAAAGTGCTTTCAATAATGAACGAGTTATGCGTATAAGCCATAAAACAAAAATGTACAAACAAATTAAGAATTCTATGGATACCAAAATACATAACACATTTGCTCCATTTGACTTTGATAATTTAGCATTAACATCACCCACAGTGCTAACTGGTGGAAATTATTTTATTCGGTATTTGATGAACGATAGACCTCTTTACATTCAACCACCTAAATGTAGGACAAAAGGTGGTGTAATCAAGTCAGGAAAACGTCATTATACGGATTTATTATTTACGAATGAAAATTCGGATTTTATCCAGTGGATGGAAGATTTAGAAACACATACATGCAAATCGATTTATAATAATCGTGAAAAATGGTTCGAGACTGATATGGAGTTATCGGATATTGAAAATTATTTCGCATCCTCATTGAAAATTTATAAGTCTGGTAAGTTTTATTTAACGCGAACCAATATTTCTACTCGTTTAGGAAAAATGGCGTTGAAAATTTACAATGAGGATGAGGAAGAAGTTGAATCCGATATGATTCACGAAAATACCGAAGTTGTAACTATAATTGAAGTACAGGGTATCAAATGTTCCGCCCGGAGTTTTCAAATTGAAATGGAGGTAAAGCAAATGATGACTGTATCGCCAAAAGAGTTGCTGTTTGAAAAATGTCTTTTGGGAAAAAAAAAGACAGATCAAATGAATGAATCGATGAAAAATACATGTTTAGAAGAACCCACTCCTCCTTTAGAAGAACCCACTCCTCCTTTAGAAGAACCCACTCCTCCTTTAGAAGAAACGGAATTATCCCAGGATTTGGAATCGACTATGATTCCTTTAGACGAAACGGAATTATCTCAAGATTTGGAATCAATCGCGCCTTCTTTAGACGAAAATGTAAATATGGAGGACCCTCCAGAACAACCTTTAGAAAACCGTGATCTGGATCATAATGAAATTGAGAAGGAAGAAATTTTAAATTTTAAAAGTTTAGAAGAACCACCTATAGGATTAGATGAAATGGAATTTGATTTAACTTTAGACAAAGTTACGGAAAATGATATAGTTCAAATTAAGCAACGCAATGATGTATATTATGATAAATATCGCGAAGCTAGAAAAAAGGCCAGGATTGCTAGAAAATTAGCACTTGATGCATATTTAGAAGCAAAACATATTAAACAAACGTATATGTTGGATGAAGAAAGTGGGGATAGTGAAGATGAAGCATTTTTCGGGGTTCGGAAAAATGAATATATAGAGAATGGTGTTGGAATTGATATTTAGAGGAATCGCACATAATCTACGTTCTTAAAAATTTTATCCACCGTTTATATAAACGGAAAATGTTCAAGCAATTGACTAACTTTGTGAAGTCCGAAAATGGAAAATGGATTTTTGTTGTAGCCGTTGTTTTACTAGCCATATGGTCATTAATGACTTATTCCAATGGTAAAGGTACTGTATTAGATAATATGTATTCCGCCAAGAAACTCGATGTTAAACCCTCTACTCCTATGAGCACCCACCCCCTTGCTGAGAGTGCCCCATACACTGAGCCAACTACTGTTGATGTCGCACCCACAGGTGCATCCGAATATTCAGCACAAGCAACAAATGATGCTAAGGATTTACTTCCCAAGGACGATAATAGTCAATGGAGTGCATTAAACCCTATTGGTGATCACCAACCCGTTATCCCTGATGTGCTTCAAGCCGGTAACTTGATCGGTTTAGATACCGTTGGTCAAACCTTGAAGAATGCTAATCTTCAACTCCGCTCTGATCCAACTATCCAGAAACAAAACGTTGGTCCATGGAACAACAGTACCTACGAAGCTGATTTAGGACGTGTTCCTCTTGAGCTTGGTTGCGTATAAGTTTAACATATTTTAAGTATAATATTATTTTTCATACTACACATGATATATGTGTAGTATGGGTTTTTGTTCATCTAATATATAATGGACAAAACAGATATATTCACTTACCTTTTATTTGGACTCGTCATTGGTGTTTGTGTTCATATTTATTTAAATTCAGATGCATTTCAATTGAAATGTATTATATCAACTGTTGATGGTAATAAATATTGTGTGAGAGAACGTGATCGTCTTCAAGATGCGGCTGATATATTAGCAAAAGTAAATACAAAATGCAAACAATTAGTCGATTATACGAGTCAAAAATATAATGGAAAAGACAATGTAAAACGTTTGAAGGAAGGTTATAATCCCGATCGTATTGCGGAAACTCTTCCAACAAGCGAATATACTGCATATAGCGAGAACAAGGGTGAAAAATTGGCGTTTTGTTTAAATAAGAAGAAAAAGGGCGAAGATCAATTAATTGATGAACATACATTGATGTTTGTGGCTATTCATGAATTAGCACATATTGCGACAAAATCAGTTGGACATAAGACTGAGTTTTGGGATAATTTTAAATTCCTTTTAGAAAATGCATACGAAGCCGGCATTCATGTACCCAAAGATTACAAAATGGAACCGGCTGAATACTGTGGTATGGATATTCATGATAATCCATATTACGATAATTAAGAAAGTAAAATATAGATATGTGAAATACGAGACAAAAACATCAGTCCATATAATATAATGGACAACGAAACAGAACCAAATAGTAATACTATGGAATCAAATATTACTATTCCTGTTCAAGATGTGTATAAAATCAATATATTAAACGCGGAGGGCAATTTAGAACGAATACATATTTTTTGTGGTAAAACTCTTATGGATAAAAATAAACAGGAAATATTTAGCGAAATTCAATTAGCTTATTTTGATGAAAAAGACGTTGAATTGGTGTTTGCAGATGCTTTTATTTATAAAGACGACAGTATTCGTAAGATAAAACGAAAAATTGTCCAAGAAATATTACAATATTCGAAAGAGCATAAAGTGGGTATTTCCCAACTTTCGTTGGAGGAGATTTATATGTATTCTACATCCGATGTGGATATTGATATGAATGAATTCTACCGTGAGATTACCGCAAATGAAACCATTCCACTCACAAAAGAACGTTTTTTTCAATATGCGATGAATTTGAATTTAGACCCATATCAATTAAACAATACGGGTGGGGGGTCCGATTTGACCAAGGACATTTTTACATATAACGATTGGATGGCTTTGGGGAAATCGGGTATCCATCGTATTTTTACACCCATTGGTATGAGTTTTCAAGATAAATATGATTATCGATTTCCGACAAATCCCTATCATAATCAAATTTGGACGGAACCCATGAGATATCAAATGTCGCTCAAGAATCCATTATTCACATTTGAGAACAGTGTGTTACTTGATTATACACAATCCAATGAAATCATGGTATGTTTAGCAAAATCTTCCTACTTGTATGCAGAGAAAAATGAAATGAGCCAAGACTATATTACTGAATTATATTATCCCCTTTTACAAAAACGTGGAATAACCCGTGATGATGAACTCATGAATGCATCTATAGATCTCGCATCAGAAACAGCTGCATTAGAAACTACATGGAGCAAACGTCAAGATAGCCTTTTACGTACATACCATGAAATCTATTGGGGGCGTAAATCCGTGAATAAACGAGACAACCGTGAGTTACCCTATATTCAACGTGGAATTCGTAACTATTCGGTAGTTATGAAACCATATGATTACAAGCATTTGCTCCCATTGGACTTATTGTTCAAACAGCTACATTGTTCTGAAAAAGTCCCGTTTATTAAGTTCAATCCCGGTAATCGTCGTGAAAATATGTATCGTCTCTTTTCAACGCAAGTTTCAAATAATGGGAAAAAAATACCGATTTTGGATGAATCGACCATTATGCGGTTATCGCGCGAATTAGCACGAGGAAAACAGATTTCTCTCTATATTCAGGGGAAAACACCTATGATTATGCATATTTATTCCAATTCTTTTATTGAATTTACCGGGACTTTTCAAACCGCACAAAATATAACCGACTTGGAAATGTTTATTTCGGAAACAGTGCAACCTGTATTACAAGATATCAATAGTGTTTTGCTATCCACTGGTTACAAGATTCGTAGTTTCGAAGGATTAAACGGGCCTCATATCGAAAATATAAATTTGACTTATGAATGCGTGTTGCAAATTGATACAAAAGTCAATCTTGAACAACAAATGCCTTATTTAACAAGTGTTTTCAATGTAGAAACGCAGGATGTCTCAAAGGGAGCAATCATGCGATTCAAACGCGTACGTAATTATGCCGAAATGGATGCACAATCTGCTTTTATTAGTGCGATTTATAGTCGAACTGGAAATATTGAAAACGTTTTGCAAGGATTGGTCGAAAATTTTAATGTGACTGAGGAAGAAGCGATAATTATTTACGGCGAATTCACATCCAGACATCAAATTTTGAAAGACAAAATATTGGAAAATCCAGGATTCTTGACTGAAATGAAGATGAAAACCATGAAAAACGAATTGGTTATTAAAGTTTCTGATATTAATTCTGTAGAATATATGGATGTTTTACCTATTTATTTGGATACAATTTTGCGTATGTCTCAATATCCCAAAAGTACTGATGTTTCAGTAGCTCAATTGAAAAAATTCAAAACCAAACAACGTGGTCAAGAAAAAGTAGATGAGGTTGAAGTCGAAAATATTATTGTCTCTGGTGACGCAGATACTTCTACTGAATTGTATAAAGTTCAACCAATACGATTCGGCGAAGAAGATGAAATAGAAGAAGAGGACGAGGAACGAACACAAAATATTATTTCATTGGATCATTTGGACGAATATGACTATGAAGATGTAGATGATTATGGCGAAGGAGAAGGAGAAGAAGGAGAAGACGAAATATTTTATGGCGGTGGAAAGGAAGATGAATATGATGACGATAATATTGAAGAGTATAATGCGAACATTGACGGTATGCCTATTAAAAATCCAAGTCCCTTTTTTAAAAGAATGCAGGATTTGGATCCCACTTTGTTTGTGACGGAAGAAACGAGCCGATTTCCATTATATTCAAAAGCATGTCCCTCTGGTGATAAACGACAGCCAATTATAGTAACTGATGAAGAAAAACGTCGTATAGATGAAACTAATCCTGGATCTTATGGAAAAGCATTGCATTACGGTTCAACTGACGACAAGAAAAATTGGTATATATGTCCAAGGTATTGGTGTTTGAAGACAAATTCAAGTATTAGTGAAGAAGATGTTAAAGCCGGGAAATGTGGAGCCATTATCCCTCGTGGGGCAGATAAAGTACCCAAAGGTGCCTATGTGTATGAATTTAACAATCCAAAGATCCATATGAAAGACGGTAAATATGTACAACATGTTCCGGGTTTCTTGAAAAAGGACAAACACCCTGATAACCTGTGTATTCCTTGTTGTTTCGGTAAAGCATGGGATTCGAAAGACCAGGTCAAACGCAGAGAACAATGCGATTATGACGAAGGTGGTGATGCACCAAAGATAGGGGCTACGAAGAAACGTGAAACCGCTCCCACATTTAAAACAAGTTCCTATATTATCGGTTCTGTATCTTATCCTATACCTTTGGAAAGATGGGGGTTCTTGCCTATGTCGGTACAATTGTTTCTTCAAACCGACAATAGTCTTGCTACAGACCCACAAAATCCGGCACTTATTCGTCCAAATATACAATGTTTATTGCGTCGGGGTGTCGAAAAATCGGATAATCAATCATTTGTTGCATGTGTTGCTTATTATTATGCTTACAAACATAATCTGTCCAAGATTCCAACTATTGAAGAAATGCGCATGATTCTCTCGAAGTCCATCGATTTAGATAAATTTATTCGGTATCAAAACGGGAATTTAGCGACGATTTTTCGCCCCAAGGTGATTGATCAAGGAAACATCAACATAGACAAATATTCGGACACATTGTTTTATAAATCCATTAATGTCCAAGATGAAATACAAGTCGAATATTTGGAAGATGTTATTGCGGCGTATGAATCATTTGTACAATTTTTACAAGACAATGGATCTTTTATCGATTATACGTATTTATGGGACATTGTGACGGAGAGAAATCCCAAATTAATGAAAGATGGATTCAATTGGATCATTTTGAAATTAGCAGACAATGACGGAACTGAAAAAGTACAAATGGTGTGTCCGTCAAATGCGTATTCTACTATGGAATATGACCCAAGCAAACAGACTGTGATTTTGATACAACAGGGAACCTATTTCGAGCCAGTGCATTCCTACGAACAACTAGAAAGTATTGTTCATTCACGGACTGAGGAAGTCGCATATACTATGAAATTGGGTGAAAGTGTGGTCAAGGGGAAAGTGATTGATGAGAAAAACACTGTAGTTTATAATGTGAAATCAGGCGAGACTAAAAAAACCGAGATTGTGTTTAAAAAGGCATTCTTAGAACATAATGCAGTAAATGCGATCAAATCTATGCTCGATTTAATTAAACAAGTCTCTAAAAAATATTGCGCCCCTTTACCCAGTATGCCTAAAAAATATAGTTTTAAACGCAATATTGCGGCCAATGAAATTGTTCGGTTTTTGAAAAACACCCATTATAATGTGGAAGGCCAAGTCTTGAATTATAGAAACAAGGTGGTTGGAATACGTGCGAATAAGGAAAGTGATCAAGAACTACTCTATATACCGTGTTTTCCTTCTGCGAAATTAGAAAATATTCCCAGCGTGTTTATGGATGATCCTGACCTATGGTTGGATTATCGTAAAACCCGCGATCGTCTAATTGGTGTTTCTGTAGACACTGATGGAAAAGTTATGAGCAAACCCAAAGTGAAGATTATGGAAGACGGATTAATCGTTGGATTTTTAACCGAGACGAATCAATTTGTTCAAATCAATCCGCCGACACAACCTATAGACACTGATGGTATTGCTATTGTGAAACATTCTAGTTATGCAATAAAAGACGGGAAAAATGCAGATATGGTCCTCACAACAAACAACAATGAAGAAGAGAAACGCGTTACTACCTTGCGCAACATTACACTGGAGACCAAGTTTTACAATTTATTTCGTACAATCGCTCGTATTCAATTAAATGATTATAGTAGTCGCAAAATTCGTCAAGAAATTGTGTCTATGATTGATGATCCATCAGTTACATATCACAATAAAATTGGTATCATTAAGAAATCATTGAAAGAATTGTTGGAACCATACGTGTCTTTCCATGAATTTGATGAGAATGCGTTAGAAAAAATAGAAAATGTATTTTTATGCAACGCAGATGATAACTGCGAATCGCGACAATATTGTATGACTTCGGAACAAGGTACATGCACTACCCTTTTTCCGAAACAGCATTTGTTAGGCGGGCGCGACAATGTACGAGTATATTATGGTCGATTAGCCGACGAACTTTTACGATACAAACGTATTCGTGTTTTTATGCTTCAACCTAACTCTTATTTGAATATTACACAATCAGATTTTGCGATTGACGATGAAGAATTGTTTTTGCTGGAAAGTGCGCTCAATCGTGATTATTTCCGCAATTTGGTTCCGTACAATACAGACAAATATATCCAAAATATCGAATATGATAATGCACAACCGTCTATTTCTCAAAATTACCAAGATAATTTGACTTTAACTGAACAAGAAGAATTGGTTGAAATCAATTCATCACAGAATTCGGGATTAAACCAATATATTATTGATTGTATCAAACAAACTAGGCAAAATGTGATTGGGAATGAAAAACCAGGATCTTGGCGTCCTCTTTTTCCCAAAGAAACCAAAGAGATTGTTTTTGGGAAATCCATAGTGTGTAGTTTTATTCCCTTGATTTACATTTTTCAAGAAATTCATTCAAAAACGGGTGTGTCTTTGCAAAATATTAAGACGGCTTTGTGGAATGGATACAAGTCACTTATGGAAATTCCTGAGAATGGCGATAAAATAATGTATCTTTTGCGAAAACAGGGGAAACGCGATATGATAGATTATGTGAAATCAGGAAAAAGTACATTTGAACAAACCATTTTCAGTGATGATTACTATATTACAGACTTAGATTGGTGGGTGTTTTGTAAAGTGGCGAAAATGCCTGTGATATTGTTTTCATCCACTTCCTTGAAGTTTTTGCTACATGGCGTGAATTGGTTACAATTAGGGGGACGAGGTATATCGAATGAAAAATTCTATTTTGTTCGTTCTCCGGTCGATATGAAATTGAACACGCCTCCTACATATCACGTTTTACAACCCGCATTGACTTTTTCCGAATTAAAGGGTGATATGTTTTTACGCGCGGAACGTGGGGAAGCACAATATGTGCAAAATAGACAAGGTTTGGAGAGTTTTTTGGCGAAATTCCATTTGATTACACGGAAATAGTTATGTAAAAATGATTTGATTTTATGAAATCATCAAATCATTATGAATAAATTACAATTCCTCCTCCTGACCTATACAGTCCGTTCCGGAACAGCCCCCCTCTTTCAAAGAAAACTGGGAAACACTATGATAAGTAAAAAACAAGATAATGCTAAATAACAATGCGTGGATCATGGTATGGACAATTTTACTTCCATTGATGGGCAATGTAATCACTGTTCCGGGAATAAACACGTAAAAAAGGGAAAATATGTAAAGAAACGCAAAATAGTTCATATTGTTATACTTTAACAAAATAAAAATTTGTTCTATATTGGAAGTTATTCCATTATATGCGAACAGAATGAGTATTCGAATCCCATAATTCGCTTCTATTATTGAACACGCGTACATTTTTATATTTATTATGAGCATCATAATGATAATCCCCCTTACATTCTCGTATAATTTGTACTTTCATATTGCGATTATTTTTCACATGATAAACCCCTCCTTTTTTGTAATATTTTTTTAAATGTAATGTTTGTGTAAAACATTTCATGATACTGAAATCCCAATAATTATATTTGTCTATATGTCGATTGTTATATTTATTTACGTACCAATCTATGCTTTTCTCTAAAATAACGTTATTCTTTTCAGAAACAATAAAATTGGGATTAAATTTGAATTTGTCCCAATAGGAACTACATGTAACCAATTGCACATCCGATTCTATCCAGTTACACAATGGTTGTAGTGGAACAATATCTATATCGCTATAAATACCACCCCTTTTGTGTAATATACAGATTCGCCATAAATCGGCTTTAATGGGTCCGTCTTCTAAATAATCAAATATTTCACCAAACAAATCACCATAGTGTTTTACTAAAAATTCTCTACACATTTCATTATCATATAGCTTAATTTTGTATTCCGGATTCAAGGATTTCCATTTTTGTTTTATTGATTTTTCAAAATTTCCTATTATTTTATTACACATATAAATGGTTTTATCGCGCATAATGTCTATTTTGATATACATTATGAATTTATAAACCGACGAGTAACGGTTTATTTGGATGGGGTGTAATCCCTATAACATCATTATTTTTTGGGGGTCAAAGTAGTAAAACATGCGATAGTCAGTTTGAAACGATCCCCATTTGGTTGCTTCTAATATATTTTCAAATCTTGGACTAGTCAATGCGCGAATCCATTTGTCTCCCTCTTTCTTTGATTGTATCGGAATTCCAAATGTTAGTTGCGACATTCCATATTCTCCTTTGTAATCGTTATATGGATACTGTTTTTCATTGAAATTCAGCAACACTTTGGGAACACCCATATGCGCCTTTTCCTTTTCTTTGGCGTATCGAATACCTAACCCACGACGTGTGATATTATGTACCACCGGATGTCGTTTTTGTTGCGTCTTTCTCTTGGACAATTTTCGAGCATCATATGTGCCCGCACTAAATATAATAGGAATGCCCTTTTCTTTGGGAACCATGATGGCGCGGATTTCGGAAAAAGCATAATTCGGCAAAAAGGGCCAAGAATGGGTTTTGATGTCGTGGTGACCCCCTTTTTCGTCAATAATGTGCGTTTTTTCTCCAACTTTGGATGCTCCTTCTTGGACAATGTATAAATCAAAACGTGTTTGTGCTCCCAATTTGTTTAATCCGTCTTTTTTCCCATAGATATGGAGGTATTTTAATGTATTTTCTTTCGTCATCATATCGTAAAGAGGACTTTCTGGACGCCTCCAATTAGCAGGAGTGATGAATGCTAAATGACCACAAGGCTTTAATACCCCCTTTCTGAATATCATGTCCAAGAATTTATTCCAAAGGGTTCGATTTCCTGCACTCCCACCGTATTTACCCGTTTTGGACGTTTGAAAAGGAGGATTGCCCATGATAACATCGAATGTGGATTCTCCTAAATCGCGCACCCATTTTTCCTTTTGGTCCAAGAAATTCGCACAAGAAATCATAGACTTTTTACCGAAAAAACGGCGCAAGTTGTGCGCATTGCTTGGATTGAGTTCCACCATATAGAGCATGTTGTCCAAAATATGTGCTTTACGCTTTTTTGGATCTTTGATTACATTTTCCAATCCTTTCATGAGACGAATGTAGGCCAATGATGCAAAATTACCTTTACCTGCGGCTGGGTCAAGCCATTTCAAATCGGGATTCTCCCAAACATGGGGTGGGAGATGGTCAAATAGTTCTTCAATCAGTTCAATGGATGTGAAAACCTCACCATAATGGTCTTTTTCTTTGGTTCGGACGTCACTACTCGTTTCAATATGTGCGCGGATTTCTTGATCATTATATTGGACAATGGACATTTCAAAAATATGTTTCTACATACTTTTGAGATATAGTTTATAGAGTGGGTGGGCAAAGTGGAATTACTCATAGGGTTGGATATAATTAAGAATGGACATTTTTGGATAATTCGCATAATAATCCTGGTTTGTATTTTCACAATTCACAAGACTCTCACTTGGTAATAAATGTTGCTCAAAATTGGGGTCATTTAAATCTACACCAAACATCAATTCTGATAAACAATAAGCGACAGGCTTCTCGGGATCATCCATAGAAACGACAACAAACATTGCGTAAAATGTAAATTGGAGTTTTGTTCCATTGCGTTTTACGAACAAATTATAATGGTCGTTTGTAACGGCACCTTTTTCTGGAGAAACGCCTTGTGTATTTTTGATCTTATTTACAAAGAAACTATACATCTTGGAATTTTCAAAAATGGACAATGCATTCTCTCCAACTTTATTTAATTGTTGAAGTGCATAACCTTTGGGTGCTAAAATAAGTTGTGTCTCTGTATTTACTTGTTCATAAAAATAAGGAAGCATATATATGAGAAAAACAAGACGTTGGTTGTAGAGTTCATTCGACGTAATGATCGCATTGTAAATAGAGGATAATTGTGCTTTCCATGGTTGTTGGATATCTTCTTTTAATTTCCGATTTGTAGAAACTGTTTGATTATTTGGTACAATTTTTTCCTCATCCTGAACCAAATCAATAAGTTTTATTTTTGTGTTGGTTACTAAATAAGTGTTGAATGTATTTCCGATAAGAATATTGCGATTGATTTGATGCATTATTTTTTCGAAATTATTTATTGTAACACTTTCGGGAATGCCCCCTTTTGGGAACGTCTCTATGAACGTCAGACAATTTTCACTTTCTGAAGTAGGAACACAACTATTTAATAAATCATGGAATACCTGGGTATAATCGCGCAATGTACTATACAGAACATTGTCGTTAGAATTAAGTGATTCTGATATTTTGCTATAAAAAGAACTATATATCATGGCGAATAAGGGAACTGTAATCTGTATAGAAACATCGGTATTATCACTAACTATTTCCATTTTTCGCTGCAATTTCCAATTGTATTCAGGCATATTTACAAGACAATCTGATTCATTTACTTTCTCCAATGACGTATCTTTGGTTTCATTCAATATATCAAGTAGATTCATATAATTTTCAGGCAAACTCCAATCAAAATAGAATGTACCATTATTCATTTTAAATAACAAGGTGTGATTCTCATTATTTAACTTTGAATAATCCTTTTCTATTTGTTTCATAGCATACGGAATATATTCACATAATTTGTTTCCTGTATCCCAATAGCGCATTCCACTTTTGGCGTTATAATTTATTTTACAGTATTCACTGTTTGCCCATTGGTCCGCAGTAAAACCCGTAGAACAGTTGCCTAATTCAGAAGTGTTGTCCAATAAACACAATTCGCCTTTTAATTTATTATCGAGCTCTTGTATTTTGGATTGTTGTCTGGCTCCTGCATTTTTACCAAAATAAGATGAAAAACGTTTCATTGGATATTTTTCAAATACGAGATTTAATACCTGAATAACGGGTATTTCTGTGATATAATTGGTCAATAAACCATCATAACTTTTCTTAAATGATTGTAAATCCTTATATTGTTGTAATTCTTCATTCGCAGTTTTCTTTGCATCTTGTTTTTCTTGATATTGTTGATCATATTTCACCTTGATTCCTTTTTCGAGACCACGTGTTTTTTTAGGTACGTAGGTTCTAGTTTTTGATCTGACGCTAAATGTAGGTGTATATTTGAACTGACGTGTATCTTTGAGTGTTTGTAATTTTTGATTTACATCCGGTGATGGTGCTACGGATAATCGTTCAATACCGACACCACCTTTCATGGTTTTTCTTCTATATACACGTTTATTCGCAGTTTTCTTATTGCGATTTGAAATAGTTTTATTTTTTCTGTTTTTACAAATAATTCTGCGTGTTTTCATCCTATTATTTATAATAGGATGAGAAAAATGTATTATATATCTGGTTGTTTCTTCCGAATACAACAACAATAATACACTAGTGTACGTTCAGGTTCCAATAATTTTTCCATAGTAGATATCATTCTGTTTTTTCCAAAAGACCATTCCATTATATAATATACACGGAATGTATTTATGTGAATTACTAAAACATACTATATTAAATTTTTCAAATGTTTTGGGATTTTTTTGTATTTCTTAAGCAGACGTAACATATTTTGTGAATGGCTATTATACGATTGGGTTGAAATAAGTTCAGTCACAATTTTAGTAGCAAATTCTTTGTTGAAATCCAATGCAGGTTGTTTTAATAAGTATTCAACAAGTCCTTCTGTATCTCTAATATGTAAAATCAATACTTGAATTAGTGGAACAGTTCGACCATATCTGTATGTAGAGACATTTACGTCAAAGTCTTTATGATTCATAACTTCTTCAGCTTGCTCATATTGTAATTCGCTCATACTCCCGTAACTGGGAATATATCGAAAGATTTCCTTACTGTCGGAAGGCATGATTTTTTTGCACGTTTTAACAATGGATTGTCGGCAAATGGGACAAGAAACTTTATCATAGTGATTATTTTTGCACCATCCAATCAAACATTGTTCATGAAATTGATGGTTGCATAATGTTTTCACTCTCTTCGCACCTAATTTATCTAAACAGATTGAACATGTTTCTTTCAATATTTCTTCACAATTACCCGTCTTCTTATTTTTACGCGTACCATTTGTACAACGTTTCTTTTCCTTCACCATGTGTTTATCACAATCATCTGTCTTTTTGTTTCTGCGCGTTCCTTTGGGACACCTATTTTTCATAATTATAATATATAGCCTTATTATTTATTAGGTAAATGTGGTTCCTATTCACAACAATTGCATTTTTATTGTATATACAATTCAGTCCTGGAATGGGAAACATATGGTACAGAAACAACGAATATTTTAGTCCTATGGGGGCAGTTAGTGTAATCCTCTTTCCACTTCAAAGTACGGAAATGTGGAATCCCTGTATGTGGGATATAAATTACTTTATCTGGTTATTGATGATGTACATTGTGAATTGTATTTATTATCATATAGGAAACGAATCCCTTATACGTGAAAATGTAACCGAGTAGTAAGGATATTGTTAGTGGTATTTATTTGAACATTTCCATACGAATGGTAGTCGTCGTATCCGTTCTATTTTAACATCAGATATATCTACATTTGTTTCGGTATCAAACCATATACAACTCGAGAACAGCCATGTGGTCATTTAGATTATTACACTTATACAGTAACGAGAAGAATTTATATGCAAAAAAAATATTCGTATTTGTTATTTACATCAATCAACATCATTACTGGTTTATGGTTTCTTAACAACACGCTTTTTCGCCACCTTTTTTACAGCAGTTTTTTTCCCACCAGATCCCGCTTGAATACATTCCCGCTTTTTTTTATATACAGCATAATCCTTTTGCAACTCATCCAGTTCAGTGAGCCACATCGTTTCTAATGAGGTGGCTTGTAATCGTTTGAGTTCTGCTTCCGCATCACCCCTTTCCTTCACAATACGATCGACGTTTTCCTCCGTCACTGAGTCCATAGGCATCTTGATGAGATACTTGAAATCACCGTCGATGAGTGCAAAACCTTTATTCGTAAGTAACTCAGTGACAACATCTGATTTCTTCTTGCGCAAATCAACAGACCCATCCAATGTGGCCAATATGTATTTGGCGCGATTCGACAATTTCACCAACTTCTTTTGCAAATCGTCAATCAGGAATGCCTTTCTTTTACTGTAAGTTGCTAAACGTACCCCATAAAACTCCTCAATCACTTCTTCAACGGAAGTATATTTGTGCAGTTTGCATTCATTGTTAAACATATGCATATTGGTGGTGGAAACGGTGGTAGATAGTTTGAGCAACTTTTCAATACCATTAATATCCGTGACTGCATCGCGTGATGCCTCCAACTCTGCAAGACGTCCTCTCGGGAATGCGACGACAATATCTACGGAAACTTCTGTGCAAACGGATGTGAAATCGCGAATCGAAGGTGGGACCCTCTTACCTGACTTGTCTGTACCTCCATCCATAAGCCCTTCAAGAAAGGTTGTATAAGGCATTGTCCATGTTCCTACAGGCAATTCGGTAATACGAATTTTGTCGTCGCCAACCTTTTCATAGACACCGCGAATCAAGTATTTCTGTGCATTCTCTGGTAATTTGGATACAGAGCCTTTGAACCCTTCATAATACGGAACGAATTCACCAGCAGCGGACACATTTTTACTACGCAACTTGAATCGCAAGTAATTAATAATTTGCACCGGTGAGAATGCAGGAATGCTACACGAGAAACCTGTACCAATACCTGATATTCCATTCATAAGTGCAAATGGAATAATGGGCACATAGTATTCGGGTTCAACCAATGTCCCATCGTCATTCAAATACGTCAATACCGCATCATCTGCGTCTTTGAATACAGAACGTGTGAGTGGATTTAACATCGTGAAGATATATCTCTCTGATGCACTATCATCGCCACCATGGAGACGAGTACCAAATTGACCATTGGGTTCGAGCAAATTCACATTGTTGGAACCAACATAGTTTTGCGCCATATTCACAATTGCCCCATTTAGCGATGCTTCACCATGATGATAGGCACTGTGTTCTGATACATAACCCGAGAACTGTGCGACCTTGATTTCCGATGTAAGACGACGCTTGAATGCGGCAAACAGGATTTTACGCAAGGAAATCTTGAGACCATCCACCATATTGGGAATGGAACGAGCACAATCGTAGGTACTGAAATGGATCATTTCTTTATCCATAAACTGCTCATAATTTACTTGTGGGTGACTGGTGTCCAAATAAGCTGTTTTGTCGTAATTTTCCAACCATGTCTTACGGTCATCTGGACGCTTTTTGTTGAACACCTTGTCTATTGCGTCGTCACTTGTCGGACCATTATGTACAAAATCAACAATCTTCTTATTCGCAAAATATTCCTTGAACTCTGCGGATGTAGAAGTTCCCAGACCCTTGAAATATTTGACTGTCCATCCATGAACGCCTGCTTCACCCAAACTCTCCTTCCATGCGGCATATTCACCTTCGTTGTAAAACAACTTGATTTGAGCACCTTTTTTAGCGCGCAAAATGGGTGTGTTCATGAATGAAATGAACCCTGGGAGATGAACTAAAGATGCCCATTCGCTATGAAAGAGATTGATACATAGTCCCTTGATATGAGAACCATCCAAATCCTGATCGGTCATTACCATAATTTTACCATAACGCAAATGTTTATGAACGTCATCCATGGTCTTGTATTCACATCCAGTCTCCAATCCGAGAATTTTCTTAATATCTGTGATCTCTTTGTTATCGGCAATCTTCTTGATTTGCTCCCCGCGAACATTTAGGAGTTTTCCCTTGAGTGGGTATATACCAATCGTGTTGCGGTCTTCACTTGATAATCCAGAGACAATACCAGACAATGCCGATAATCCCTCACATAAAATCAAAATACAATCCTTGGATTGCACCGTTCCACTTAAATTCGCATCAATCAAATTCGCAATACCGCGAACATTTCGTGTTTTGGAACCATCGGTTTTCTTCGCCATCTTGTTTTCCTTGGCTTCTGTGAGAGAGCAGGCCACGTCCATTACCCCCATTTTCGCAACCTTCTCGACAAAACTATCGGAGACTGTGCAAGAAGACCCGAATTTCGCAACAGGTGTGTTCATGTAATCCTTGGTTTGACTGTCGAATGACGGATTTTCCACATCACAACGCAAGAAGAGCATGAGCTGTTCCTTGATTGCGGTGGGTGCAACGCGTATCTTTTTCTTCTTCTCGATGTAATCGCACAACTTACGGGTGAGTTGCCCCATGATATAATCCACGTGCTTACCACCCTTGAATGTGCAAATACCATTTACAAAAGAGACTTGTGTGAATTCATGATTGGGCGCCAACGCGACTGCATATTCCCAACGTTCATCTGTGGTTTCGTAAATGCGCTTTGTCTCTGTCTTCGCACCGACATACAAATCGACGTATTGTTGGAAATTCTTCACAGGAGCTTGGACGTCATTGTAACCCACTTTGACCTTCTTAATCGAATGATCAGTAACTGCTGCGATGTCATAGACGCGTTTGTTCAGTAGCGCCATCATATCGGAAGTGAGACCAGGAATACCTAAACGCGCATAATCTGGTTTGAAAATCACCTTGGTATAGGGTTTCGATGTCTTGGGCACCTTCGTAATGGTAGGAGGTTCAATCACATCCAAATTATTGCGAAATTCTTGAACATATTTGAGACCACGTATATGATCAACTGTTTCTACACGACCATAAGTTGACCAAATCAGCACTAGTTTAAACCCAAACCCATTTTTTCCACCGACAATCTTCTTCTCGGTCTTGTCGTAGTTAGTGGAAGTGCGAAGATGACCGAAAATCATTTCCGGGATCCACAAGTCATATTCGGGATGTTTTGCTATGTCTATACCATTCCCATCATTCGACAATATAATGGTCCCATCGGCTTCAATGTTCGTATTGATATAGGAAACAAAATGCTTTTGTAAAATGGGTGATTGAATCATACGCATTACATGATCACGACAATTGACTATGCCTTCATCAAAGAGTTTGTAGAGACCTGGAATATATTCCATGGTGCGTTGAACAATGCGTTGCGACGCTTCGTCAAATACCCACATATCCGCATCCACATTTTCAACAGAACCAATATATGTATCGGGATTGTCGAGAATATGCTGTTTGTCGGTTTTGCGTTGGTATTGCTTGGCTAGAGTGGCTTGTTCTTGAACGTTTTTTGGAGTAGTCATGACTGAAACTATATACTCCCCCCTTACATAATTTAATGCTGTTTCAATTTTGTATGATTTTTATATATGCTTGTACATTATAGAAAAAGCAGATATGAATCCCGATATATGTTATGCATGTCATCCTACATGTTTAGATAACCCTCCCGAAGGACCCAATACAATTCCTAAATTTAATACTACATACGCAAATTATGCAAAAAAATCATATTCAAATAATTTTTTATTGTACGACGATGGATGTGGAAGATGTTGTGAGACATGTGAAGGAAGATGTAAGTTAATTTGCAATACCATTTCCCAGGAACAACGAAATTATAACGTATTACATCATAACAATAATTATATTGGTACTAGTAAAAAAATGGCTTACGGTAAGTATGTAAGAAATACACCTGGACAATATACCTTTTCAAGTAAAAAGGTGCCTTCGTTACAACCAACTGTAAAGAAAGCTCAACTTTGTTTTCAGAATTATTGGTGCAAAAATCTATAATTATTTATCATCGTTCTTATTTGGAACATCTATTTCTCCATCACCATAGCAAGTTTCGCATCGATCCCACGGCATTTTTCCACATTCAGAGTATTTACATAAGGTAATGTCGTGTTTTATGAGCCCGACGCCATTACATATTGAACATCGTTGCCTTTTCGTGGGTTTGGTTACATTTTGATTTTCGTTTGGAATATCAACTTCTCCATCACCATAGCATGTTTCACATCGATCCCACGGCATTTTACTCTCCTCACAATATTTACACAAAACTATATCATATTTTACAAGTCCAACACCTTTACATATCGAACATCGCTGTCTTTTCGCAAGTTCGGGCATATTTAGGTAAATCGTATAATATAGAATATGTAAATATTGTGATAACTATATAGTTACGCGTATGCCTAACCAAATAATTTGGTTTCAGGATTGTTCATATAAAAATAAACATTTAGTTGGTGGAAAATGTAGTTCATTGGGTGAGCTTCATTCTATAGCAAGACGCATTGGTTTTTCGATAGGTGATGGATTTGCGATCACAACCACAATGTATGATGATTATGTGAAACAAAATCATCTTGAACAAGTTATTAAAACCAAATTAGCGGCAATTGATACCACCAATATCCAGAAATTAGAAGACCAATCCAAAGAATTGCGCGATATTGTAGCAGCAGGAGATTTGTCGGAGGAGCAGATCGCATCAATTTCTAATGCATATCAAGGCTTATGTAAATTATATAATTGCGAAAATATGGAGGTTGCTGTGCGATCGAGTGCCTTGGCTGAAGATTTACCTAACGCTTCTTTTGCTGGACAACATGATACTTATTTAAACATTCGATGTGAGCATAACCTCATAAAATCAGTGAAGGATTGTTTTGCTTCTTTATTTAATAGTCGCGCGGTGTCTTATCGTAAGTCACATGATATCCAATTGTGTGATATAAAGATTTCAGTTGCAGTACAGAAAATGATTCGATCGGATATTGGATCCGCCGGTGTGGCGTTTTCTTTAGATCCCGAGACAGGTTATAATAAGGCAATTGTTATAAACTCGGCGTTTGGATTGGGTGAGCTTGTCGTATCAGGTGGTGTGAAACCCGACGAATTTATTTTGGACAAACGTGTATTGCGTGATATTGAAGGTGATCCTATTATCATTAAAAAGAAGGGTGATAAGAATACCAAGATCATATATGATATGGAAAATGGTGGAATAAAAGAGGTGGAAACGAGTCAGCGTGAGCGTTTGAGTTATAGTATGACGAATAATCAAATGGTGGCTTTGGGGCGTTATATTTTGCAATTGGAGGCTACATATTCAAAATTATTCGATAAGAAATTAGGTGTAGATGTTGAATGGGCAATTGATGGTACAGACCACAATATCTATGTTATTCAGACACGTCCCGAAACGATTCATAGTAATGAAGGCGATGTCCTTGAAATCCATAATTATATCATGGATGAACACAGTGATGTTTTGGTTTCAGGTGTGGCTGTTGGTGATAAGATCAGTAGTGGTCACATTCGCATTTTGAAAGATATTCACGATAATGCTCAATTTGAACAAGGTGATATTTTGGTGACTGATATGACTACACCTGATTGGGAACCTATTATGAAAATTTCCTCCGGTATTATTACAAACAAGGGTGGTCGTACATGTCATGCAGCAATTGTCGCACGTGAATTAGGATTGAATGCCGTTGTTGGTGTGGGCAATGCGACCACTGAATTGTCGGAAGCCGACGACGTCACCATTTCTTGTGCAGAGGGTGAGACGGGATTTGTGTATCGTGGTATTCTCCCATTTCATGTGGATAAATTGGCTGTTTCGAATAACCTAGAACTTCCAGTGAAACTGATGTTGAATGTAGGCAATCCAGAGTGCAGTTTTGAGAACTCTCTCATTCCCAATAGTGGGGTTGGATTAGCCCGTTTGGAATTCATTGTGAGCAATTATATCAAAATCCATCCTCTTGCGCTGTATCATTATCCGAATATTCGTGAAGATGTACGTGAAAAGGTGCATCAAATCATAGGCAACTACGATAGTGGTAAATGGTATTATATCAAACGTTTAGCAAAGGGCATCGCCAAAATCGCATCGTCTTTTTATCCAAATGACGTGATTGTACGTCTTTCTGATTTCAAATCGAATGAATATCGCAATTTGATTGGTGGTGAAATATACGAACCTCATGAGGAAAACCCCATGATTGGATGGCGTGGTGCATCGCGCTATTATTCACCCGAGTATAAAGACGCATTCAAATTGGAGTGTGAAGCCATCAAATATGCACGCGAAGTCATGAAAATGACGAATGTAGTCGTGATGATCCCCTTTTGTAGAACTCCCGAAGAATGTAAATTGGTTATTGATACTATGGCCGAGCACGGATTGATTCGTGGCGAAAAAGGTTTGCGAATCTTTCTCATGTGTGAAATTCCATCCAATGTAATTGAAGCGGATCGTTTTAGCCCCATGATTGACGGCGTTTCCATTGGTGGAAACGATTTACTTCAACTCACATTGGGTGTGGATCGTGATAGTGAAAAAATATGCTACTTATCGAATGATACGAATGTGAGTTATCGACGCATGATTAGTATGGCTATCAAAACGTACAAGGAACATGGTGTGAAAGTCGGTTTTTGTGGGCAACAACCTTCCGACAGTATCGAATTTTGCAAATTCTTAATATCTGAAAACATTGATACAATTTCAGTCACGCCGGATTCTGCATTGAAAACCATTCAAAATTTAGGAAAAATCTAAAGAGATTAAAATGAAAACAATTTATTGTGATGGTATATTCGATTTATTCCATCACGGACATTTACAACATATAGCCAAAATACACACTTTGTTTAATGAACCAATCCAGTTATTAGTAGGTGTAATATCTGACGATGTTGCGACCAAATACAAGCGAAAACCAAGATGGGACGAAGATGTTCGTGCATTTGTATTAAATACATGTATTCATGTATCGGAAGCGTTTGTTACGGATACATTGGTCATGGATGAGGCATTTTTGGAAAAACACAATATCGATTACGTAGTTCATGCTTTTACAGAAGAAGACAAAAAGACGCAATCTGAGTTTTTTGAAGTACCCATTGCATTAGGCAAATTCATTGAAATTGATTACAATATGGGTATATCAACTAGTCAAATCATCAAACAATATGATAATACAGAACCAGAATGTATTGATCAACGCGAAATAGTCAGTTATGATTTACCATTCAATGTCCAATATAGCGATAAAGTTCTCTTGGTTGGACCCTATTTCGGTGGTAATGTCGGAACTTATAGAGGCATCTGTTTGGATATAAATTCGAATCGAAGTCCCACAAATAATAGCCATAGTTATCCTATATTGTCTTTTTCTACAAATACACGAATATTCAAGGACAAATATTTCGATTGTGTATTTTATTTCGGTGATGTAGAAATAACCCCTGAATTATATCGTATTTCAAAATGTGATATTCTATTTCGCGTCGAAAAATAATTCGTTAGTCAAAACCATTTATAGATGAAATCTACTATACATTTATAAATGGTTCTAATTGTTTTGAGACATGGTGAATCTGAATGGAATAAATTGAATAAATTTACGGGAATAACCGATATTCAACTGAGTGAAAATGGACATATAGAAGCTGCTGATGCAGGTAAAATATTGAAGAATTGTATATTCGATGCTATTTTCACAAGTAATTTAGTACGTACCGCGGAGACCGCTGCAATAGTTGCGGAAATACAATCATCTACAGTAGAACCTGTACGTGTGTTGGAATTTCAGGAACGAGACTATGGCGATTTGACCGGAAAAGACAAGACCGAATTAGCAGAATTATATGGAAAAGATCAGGTGAAAATATGGCGTCGATCTTATTTACATGGTCCTCCAAATGGCGAAAATCTAGAGCAAGTCAAAATGCGTGTATCAGGTGCATATGATACATTAGTGAAACCACTCATTGATGCAAATAAGAATGTTCTTATAGTAGCTCACGGAAACAGTATTCGTGCTCTCTTTGTGCATTTAGGTATTAAAGATGAAAGGAGTGTCGAACAATTAGAAATTGGAACGGGTATTCCTATCCAAATTAATACAGTGAGTCGTGAATATCGATATGAAAACGCATATAAATTATCCGCGTATCAAATAATTGATAGTCGCGGATATCCTTCATTAGAAGTTCAATGCATTGACCGTAACACTCGCAAGTGTATAGGTAAAGGTTCTACACCAAGTGGTGCATCATGTGGTTCAACCGAAGTATGTGAGATGCGTGATGGTAATCCGTCTGTACATCATGGTAAATCAGTATTTGGTGCTGTGCAGAAAATCCAAGAACTAAATCAACATTTTGTTTTATCGAAAAAGACATTGACTGATCTAACCAAATGTGATCAACAGTTTATTCAGTTGGACGGCACGGAAATGAAAACCAAATATGGCGGCAATACTAGTACCGCACTCAGTTTTTGTATGGCCGACACGGCTACGAGAATGAAGGATATGGAATTATATGAATATATTGCGGAACATTATGGATTACGTAAGTCTAAGATTGATACGCAATTACCTACTCCTTTTGTGAATATTATCAATGGTGGAAAGCATGGGGTCACCGAAGATTTAAAAATCCAAGAATTCATGATTTTCGCGAATCACCAAATGAGCACACAGGCCAAAATACGTCTCTATTGTGAAGTCTATCACACTTTGAAAAAGCTCTTGGTTGAGAAATATGGTCAACAAGCCAAGAGTATTGGTGACGAAGGTGGGTTTTGTCCTCCGATTTACAGTGCCGAAGAAGCACTTTGTATAATCGAAGAAGCTATTGAAAAATCCAATTATGTAGTGGGTCAAGATGTGTTTATCGCGTTGGATTGTGCCGCAAGTGAATTTTACAATAAGGACACCAAGTTATATGAAGTAGAGAAGGACCATTTTTTGACGAGTTCTGAATTGGTGGATTTTTATGGAGATTTGATAGAAAAACATCCCGCATTAAAAAGTATTGAAGATGGGTTTCATGAAAGCGATTATGATGCTTGGATCGAATTCAATGCACGTTTTTCGGAAAACATCATGATTGTAGGTGACGACCTTTTCACTACCAATCCAAGTTTGATTGAACATGGATTGGACGATAAATGGGCAAATGCTTTATTGTTAAAAGTAAATCAGATCGGCACCATTACGGAAGCCGTTGAGGGCGCGAAAATGATGATGGATGTGGGAAATGAAGTCATTGTGTCTCATCGATCCGGTGAAACAAATCATGCTTATATTATCGATTTGGCCGTCGGAATTGGCGCTAAATATGTGAAAATTGGGAGTCCTTGTCGTGGAGAACGTGTAGCCAAGTTCAACCGTCTTTTAGAAATTGAACATCAACTATTGCATGTATTCGCATAATGATTATGTATTACTAGAGAAATACATAATTTTTACATTTTAAACCGGCAAATGGGACATTTTGAGTGTCCATGGGTCAGATACCGCTCTGGAATTTGCAATGACACCCAAAGGGCGTCCCATTACAAATGTCCAGTGGTATAAGTTCTTGAAAACTCTTTATTTTCTAAGCTTGCGGGTCTTGGTATTTTTTCCACCCTTTTTATTGTGTGTTTTTCTACAATAAGTTCTCTTTTTACCAGAAGCAACCTTACATCCCCTGAGTTTTTTGCACTTGTTGGGTACAACGCGCTTTCCTTTGCAAATACTGCGAGCCATTATATACTGTGGGGAGAGAAAAAACAAACATATCTTCATAGATTATTGGAATATACCTAAACCGGTTAGTGTATCAAATGTGATGTATTCAATGGCTGCACCACCTCCTGTAGAAATATGGGTAAATCCGTGGTCATAATGATTCACAAAACCGCCAGTATCCCCTCCACCAATAATGACTTTCTTGGACGGGTGGGCTTTTAATTCTTCCATCAAGGTAGTCACCAACAATTCCGATCCTTTTTTGTATTTCATGTCCTCAACTACACCTAATGTTCCGTTCCAGAATATAATATCATGTTCCGCAATCAATTTATGCAGGTCGTTAAAAGATTGCATTCCAATATCGAAAAAATTATCATCTGGACTGACTTCATGTGTAAATATGTGTTTGGGTGCATCTTCTAAATTCGACGCACATAGACCATCGGTCATCAGACAAATCTTGGCTTTATGGGAACCAATTTCGGCTAAATATCCCCCCATGTCGTTCTTTAATAGACTATTGATGTTCCCACCTGCAATGTAAATATGATCGGTCTTCTTACAAAGATTTTTCAACAAAGCCAATTTGTCGTCCATTTTACCACCACCAATAATGGCTAAAATCTTCTCGTCCCCCTTGTTTTTGGTAATCGCATCAAGTGCTTGTAACTCTTTTTGTATCAAATATCCGTAAGCACGTTCTTCGCAAGAAACGCCTTTGATGCTCAAATGGTCGCGATGGACACATCCAAATGCATCATTCACATAAACATTTCCCAAACATTGAATGGTTTTGATTGCGTCATTTTCTGGGTCACCAACTGTCTTGTATTGGGTCTCTTCCTCATGAAAACGTAAATTTTCCAACAAATATATTCTGGATTTTTTTTGATGGAAACAGTCCAATGTTTCAGAGCAAAGACCTTTGGGTAGAAACTGGATATGTTCGTTTAATCGTTTTTCCAAAACAGAAAGGGTGGGCAGCAAACTATATTTCATATCTACACCTTTAGGTCGCCCCATGTGCGACATAATGACTAAACGTTCGGGTTGATCTTGTAATATACGTTTGATAGTAGGGATTGTGGATGTAATGCGAAAATCGTCTGTGATTTCCCCATTTTGCATAGGTACATTCAAGTCCAATCTTAAAACCACGTTTTTCCCACGAAAACAATGATTGTCTATGTAATACGGATCCTTTTCTGCATACGAACACATCCATTCGGTTTGTTTGATGACTTGACTCGCATACGACCATTCATTGTCGTACCAAATCATTATTTTATAGCGATTTTCACCTAAATGCATGCATGCATGGCTATCAATAATGGATGGACACTCTGTTGAAATAAAATCAGAACTAACCAAATTCGCATTATTCACTAACAAATGTATATCTTCATTCATTCTCTCTAAGATCGCAGGCAATGAAACATGTTTATCTAGTTCAACGTTTTAATCTACTAAAGATACGTTATTAACTGGAACACGTACTGATGTTCCAACAATTTTCCCATCCAATGCAGGAAGAACTTTATATATAGAAGATGAAGCACCCGTTGTATGGGGGATAATATTATTGAATATGGACCGTTCGGTTCTACTTTTAGAGTGAGCGGTATCAACAACCTTTTGACTGGCGGTAGATGCATGAATCGTTGTAAAATTCGCATTTTGTATTCCATAATGTTCGTCTAAATGTCGTAAAACGGGACTGATACAATTAGTTGTACAAGAAGCATTGCTTACAATTTTTTCGCCAGCATAGGTTTCATGATTTGCACCATAAACAAAAAGGGGCGTATCATCTTTTGCAGGAGCACACATAATTACATGTTTAACACCATGTTGTAAAGCCTTTTCTTTGGTTAAATAGACACCTGTTGCGTCAATTACATGTTGAATACCATAGTAGCTCCAATTAAGTAACGTAGCGTCGCGATTGCACAGGAGATGGGTTTTGCGCCCATTCACCGAAAAGGTATTGTTGTCCAAAATTTTGATTACAAAATTTCGACTATACTGATGTACAGAATCGTGTTTTAAATATTTTTCTAGTTTGGTAATATTGAAATCGGGAGCATTAATGGCGAGTACATGCAATTTTGGATTACTCATTAATTGTAAGAATAGGCATTTTCCAATTCGTCCAAACCCATTTAGTCCGATATTGATCATTCTATAATGTGTAATTATAGTTTGATTTGTTGAATACACCGATAAAGATTTAAACCCTTGGTAATTTCAAATGGAACATTTGAAGTTACCTAAGGGTCAGATACCGGTAAGGAAATGGAAATCGGACAACAAAGTTGTTCCGATTTAAATTTCCAACGGTATAAATTCGCACATCCACCAACGGCGGATGTGCGTTTTAATTCATTTATCGGTAACGGTTGCATTGAAAGAAATAAATAGCACGCCCTAGGCGTGTGGATTTAAATCTTCAATTGTGTAAAATGCATTTTTGAATATTGTATCGTGTTACATTATAATAACAATGCCCCCTAAAATGTGGAATAATAATCACATTCACTCTTCAACTGCTAACTATAAACAACTAAAAACAGGAACATTGAATCCACACATAACCAATGCGATGAAATATAGCCAATTGGCTCAGAAATCAATGACTTTCCGACGATTTCCTATAGTAGATTTGAAGAATCCGAATACAGGAACTCCTTATACCGTAATAAATTCGACTATAAAAAATCAATCGGTAAAAAATAGGATAACCACCAAGATATTCTGCATACAATATATATAATGAAACGACCAGTAAGAGATCCTATAACGAATAACTATACTATACGCGGTAAGAGTTATCCAGAATTGTTTGGTTCGAGAGAACAAGTTATAAATGGTACTGCATATAAAACGACTGGGGGGTTGGCGAAAGACCAATTGGTCATGAATAAATGGGGACGTATTGTCTCTGCGGAAAAACACAAGACCGCTAAAAAAGAACAACGTTTAGAGAAACATGGCTATTACGCGAAAAAAGGAAGATTCGGATATGTGAAAGGAAAGGGTACGCGAAAAAAGGGAACGCGCAAAAAACGGGATTGAAATATCTAGCAATAGGAAAAATTCTATTGTTAATATATAATGCACGTATTCAAAGAGACTGTTGGTTCTAGAGCTGAGGTGTTCCACGGAACCGCCAAACATACAAGCGGAGGTTTAGAGAAAAGTGATTTATTAAAGAACAAGTGGGGTCGTATTGTTTCCGCCAAGAAACACAAGACTGCTAAAAAGGAAAAGCGTCTTCAAAAGGCCGGGTATTTTACCAAGAAGGGTGAATTTGGCGCTGTAAAGCGCAAGACCACCAAGAGAAGAACGACTAACAAGAAAAAGTAGGGGTCTGAATATAGACTAAAACAAACACAACGGTGAAATGCATATTTTCGCTCCATTTAATTGTGTAGCCCGCATATGAAAATATCGATGTTCGCAGTCGTCAGACGTTCCACGCAATTCGGCAGTTCGACCCGCTGCATCTTGATTTTCTTGAATCCAAGTTTGAGGTATTATTTCAATGTTCTTGTGAATGTTCCATTCATAAGTACTTCCTTCAAATTTCGCACGTCGATACAATCCAAATCCATTAAATGCACTCTCACATTGTAAAATGCCGGTTGTAGGCATTTTTTCTGCAACATCTTTCAGTGCATTTTGGACATACTTTCTCGTTATATCCACTAACACACTACTTCTCGAGAAGTTCCAACAACTAAACACATAGGGTCGCAAAGACAATGCCCATATGTCGTAATATATTTTACGATTGAACGTAAGTGCATCCCAATCCGCATATTCTTCTCTGCGTTCTTTTTCCACGAAAGTCTCCAAAACATCCTTGTTCATGGGTCCGGTGCAAACATCATCCATGTCCATCATAATACAATATTCGAAGTTGGGTGTATTTTCATCTCTCATATGATTCAACATTGCATTACGTGCATTGGATATATTTTGAGTTCGAATCGGAGACAATTTTCCATGATTGATTAAGATAACCATTTTGTCTTTTGGGAGCAATGTTATCCAATGTTTAATAATTTCCATTGTATTGTCGGAAGACATATCATACGCGATGACTATTTGATAATCATCAAACATAGAAATCATTGTTTTAATATTTTTAAAGACGTTTCTCAAATATTTTTCACAGTCACGTACGCAACCACATATAAAAGTGTTTAATGGTTTCATATAAATAGATTATGTATTACAAATCTATTTATTTATAGTGTTTTTAGCGGAAATGCAGGTAATCCATGTCCAAACAAAATCATGTAAATCAATGCAATTGCCGCCAACAAAATGCTGCGGTTTTCAGCTACAGGCTGACTTTGTCCCATAAGAAACGTCATACCCAAATACAACAACACGCCAATTATGGCGGAATGCACAATCATCATTAATCCACGTTCCATGTTTTCCTATAATTATAATCCATATTTTTCTTTGAATGCAGAGGGTGTGAAAACGAAAACACCTAATTTCTTTGCAGTAGCAACTTTTCCAGTATTACTATCCACATCGGGTGTAATTACAGCAAATGTTTTGCTACTTACACTAGATCCCAATGATGCACCCACGTCGGATAATGCTTTTTCTAAATCCCTGTCTCTCGTTCCACTCATTACTATGGACTTTTTGTATAGAATGTGATTTGTGTCTATTTGTACAGAAGGTTGCGTTTCAATCGACGATAGTTTGGACATAAATCCACATTCCTCCATAAATGCTAAAAATTTAGGAATATGTTCGACGAATGATTTTGCTGTCTTGGACGCCATGCCTTTGATTTCCGATAATTTCTTCGTTTTGGTCTCCGTATCATCCGTTGAAGTCAAAATATCCGGATATTCATCCATAATTAAGGCATTTTTTCTGTCGCCAAATCCTCGACCAAGTAGATTGGATGCGCTCATGATGGTGACCAAAGAAGCAGCTTTTGCTTTTTCTGCAATTCCCTTGTGCAATTTTTCGGCCATTTTCTCTTTAAATCCATCAATGGTTAAAAAGTCGTTTTTAGACATTTTAAGTATTTTAGGGATACTATCAAATCCGGCCTCTACCAATCTCGAAACATTTCCTTCCCCTAAACCATCTACTTCAATGCCTTTGAAAAAACCGGTAATGTTTTTCTCCAATACTGTTTTATTTTCGTCCTTATTTTCGAGCATTATATCCACGTGTGTTTCATTCCAAATATAAGGAACATTCGGCATCAATCCCTCTTCTGCTGGAGTAATTACGGATTTGATGTAGGGAATCACATCACCACTGCGAATAAGTTGAATGAGGGCACCCACACCAATGCGATTTTGTTCAATAAATGCACCATTAAACCCAGTTGCATATTCGATTTTTACACCACTTAAATAGACGGGTTCTATACGAACCCGCGGTTTCAAATAACCATCTTTGCTCGCGTTCCATTCTACATCCAGTACTTTAGTTTCCGCTATTTGATCAGAAAGTACCATTTTGAATGCAAAAGAATGGTCTGGATTACCTGTTTTTCGAGTATGTATATTGTCGTCGGTCACAATGACTCCATCAATCTCATATTTGTAGTTTTCTCGCCAATCAACTAATATCTTGGACAACATGTCGTTGGATATGTCTATATGTGTTTCATTGCGCACAGTATTGAACCCAATCTCTTCTAATTTACTCATTTGTTCTCCCGGTTTTAAGGAAGGTAACACTATTTCATAGGCAACAAAGTCTATATCTTGGACAATATCATTAATCGTAATACGATTCACTGTTCCTGCTACTAAATTGCGTGCATTTGCGAATTTACCCTTGTATTTGGATTCAAATACGGATTTCTGCATAATAAATTCGCCTCGCACTACGACACCTTTTTCGGTAGGAAGATTCAAATAAGGGATAAGGCGAGATACATCTTGCCCCACTTTACCATCACCACGCGTGTAAAGTTTGGGCTCGTTTCCTTCTGTAGTGTAAAGACCACTTACACCGTCTAACTTACAAGAGAGAACATAGGGTCCATTGTATTTTGCTTTCCATGTGACGAGTGCTTTTGTATCGGGTTTTATTTTGTCCATTGACCACATTTCGTATGGAAGTTTTGCTTTGTTTTTCGATACAGGAGCTCCGATTTTCCCAACAACCGTGTTTTTGGGAAATTTTTGCTTGATAAAGTCTTCTAAAATATCGTATTGATTGTCGGTAATAAGTGGGCTTTCATTTGGACCTAAATTGCGGTATATTTCATTGGTTTTTACTAACATGTCGTTTAACGTTTTTTCATTCAATTGTTCCAAAACACCGATTCCACCCGTTTTGAATTGTTGAATGATTTCCAATATAGGTACTGGATTTTGTGTATCGTCTTGTAATTTGGGCGTTTTTTTCAGGGTGTTGTTTTGAGTTTTCTTGGACATTGTCCTCTTTTTAATTGTTTCATTCTTAATCTTTATTTTCTTTTCCTTTTCCTTTTCCTTTTCTTCTTTTGCTTCTTGTCGTTTCTTTATTGTTTGTTGTTTCGCGACTTCTTTATCACGTTTTTTCGCAGTTTTTTTCGCATCCCCTTCCTTTTTGAGTATTTGTTTCACAGCTTCTCTTTCTTCCTTTTCCGCCTTCTTCGCAGCTTCTTTTCGCTCCTTTTCCTGACGTTTAATGCGTTCATTTTCTTCCTTTTCCTGACGTTTAATGCGTTCTTTTTCTTCCTTTTTGTCGTCTTTTTCACCGCGATTTTTTTGTGTAGTTCCCGTCCTCTTTTTTGGGACGGTTTCTTGGATTTCTATGCGAATATTTTCTCGACGGGAACCATCTATATTCGTTACAGAGCGTCCATCAATACGTTGTTCGGGTTCCTTATATTCCATGTTTAAAAAGGAAAATATGGACCGTTCATCCGGGAATTCGTGTGTAATCTTGGATCCTTTTTTCTTACCGTCCATTACATACATTCCATGTTCATTCAATGAATAGCCCATAGTTAAAGTGCGACCACGCATGGCTGTATTGAAAAATTTGCTTCCTGTGAAATACAAAATAGCAAATGAATATTCTTCGGGTGAAGAATATAGAAAATCGACACGGCGTGCATGTTTTGCATCGGGTAATTTCGCCACCACCAAACTTTTCGTAGAACCACGTGATAAAAGTTCTACAATAATACCTTGGTCTAAGAGTTGGTCCATAAAATCCTTGAAAATATCCTTGTTTTCGGAAGTAACAATAACATCAATATCACCTGATGTTTTTGCACCGCGACGATAACTACCTACAATTTCATATTTAGCGCCCTCGTGTGCCCCCTTTACTTTTTCAAACGCGGCTTTAAATATTTCATCATATTCATTAATTTCGGAGCGAGGGATACGGAGTAAGATATCTTCATAGTATTCGAGACCTTTTTTTTGAACATCATTCAATAAAATGTCTTGCTTTTCACGTAATTCATCTACCGTTTTCACGCCACTTCTCACCAATTCAGCGGCTTTTTTTGGTCCAACTCCATATATTTCCGAAAAAATGTGTTGCGGGTCTGCGCGTTCTCGTTCCAAAATACGCAATGTACCTGTTTTCACATATTCATCGATCTTTTTGGTGATGGTTTCACCCACACCTGGTAGTTTTGCTAAAGTAATGTAATTTTCGTGAGTAATTTCATTTGGATACAAAATCAAGCTTTCTTGAGCCTTTTGGTAAGCGCGCGCTTTGAATGGTTCTCCACGTTTCATCATAAATCCGGCTAATTCGTCCATGAGACCTATTAACTTTTCATTCAATCGACCATGTACAATTGCATCGGACGACGATATTTCTTCTGATTTCATCAAAGGTGTGTCCAGGATTTCGTCTTTGGATAATGCACGGTTTTTCTTGGTAACGCGTATTTTAACAATTTTTACTGGTTTTGGTATTTCTTGCACACGTTTTAGTATCATTTCTTTATAATCTTTTTGCTGTTCCGTCTTCTCATCCATATTCGAAAATGTATGTGTATATACATTTTCGGAGATTTTTAGAGTATGTGAATTACCAATAACATCCACCCTCTACATTTTTGCTGTTTTTGGGACGTTCAGACTCTTTTGGTCTAGACCAATGTTCATTGGTGAAAAGTCGAACAATGTCGGAGCGTTCTTTTATCCATCGCTCACCTAAAATACCAAAATACATTTGTAATACACCACCCACATACATGGCGGATTTGCCTTTATCGAAAATATGGGCGCAAATTGGATTCGCATATCCACCACATGAAACAAGTGCTATATCAAATGTATCTAAGACAGTATCTACACGTGTTTTAAAATCGGCGAGTTCCACACTAAATTCACGTGATGTTTCGCCTGCTTGAGTTTGTGGGGGTTTTAATACAGTGATTTCACAATCTGGGAATAAATCTACACCGTCGTATAATTTTTCACGAATGGGAATTTTTTCACGCAAGGTTTCTTCAAATGGGGATATCACAAGTATGCGCTTTCCCTTTAACGCGTGTGTCCAAGGTTGATTGTAAATGTAGTGGAATATATCCAAGGCTAATGCCCAAAACATAGTACGTGAAGCACCATATGCCTTTTGCATATAATCATGAGATTGAGTAATATGTCCAATATAATTACCTTGGACATCCCACCCGGCAAATAATTCACATTGTTCAAATGCGCGCAAATAATCATCAGAATAATGATAGAGTGTATCCATCGAAGACAATTGAATACCTGCGTTGTTTTTCATGGCGGGAATCAGCTTACGAACATAATCTTGCAATTGTGGCGGGGCATTTGTACCGTGGTTTTTAATTACACGCATATAAACGGCAATGTTGTTTTCAATGCCGGAAATACGTGGAATAATGAATGGTTCGTTTTCCGCACATTTTTTCGTAATATAATCATGCAAAATGTGATTATCTTCAAACATGATGGATTTAAATCCTTTGGTGGAAGCGTGTATCGCGCGCGGATCAATACCCAGACAAGACGGCATTTGGAGCGGATCGTGTCCAACCGGAGAAACTACCGCCCATGGTTGAGGAACGGCATCCTTGCTACTATAGTTTCGCGCTTTACTGGAATGAACATGAAATGTTTCTATCAATGCAGGATCATTTACCACATTATATCCAAGAACGCGCATCAAATAGACCATTTTATTATCGCATCCGGGTTGTCCAAATCGAAAATAAAAGGCAGATTCATGTTTTTCTTGAATGGGAAAATTAGAGTGAAAAATCCACGTATCTTGACTATCAAATCGTGGTCCGAATAGTGGAGAATGATAAGGATCGGCCGGTTTATATTCACGACGTAAAATTGCAAAGGCGGTCTTGTTGTGCGAAATATTGGATATACGTAAATTATGTAACGCATAATTTGAAAAATAAATATCGGAATTAACTAATACATGAAATCCTATAATATTTTGCATCCGGATATAGGAAAACACATCTTGAAATGCGAGGCGATGACCAATTACAGTTTGGACAATTTTATTTGACTGGATACCAAGTTCTGTATTAGTGTAAATACGTTCTCCTAACAAATGAATCTGATGAATGTGTTTAGAGCTTACATTTTTTCGAAGACAAAACTGTAATTCTCGTAGTCGCGTTGCATTATTCTCTGGAACAAAAAATTGTGTGAATAAATGAATAGGATCTTCACATACTGTTTCGGATGGAGTTATTTCAGAAGAAATGGAAAGAATTTTCATCGGTTATATTGTAATTACAATCGTGTTTATTATTGTTTTTTATAAAAATAATAATAAATATCCCTTAAAATATGTGTATTATACGTACTACATTATATGGAAGATTTACCAATCTTGAGTAATGAAATGGTGTTTAAATTCAGATAAAATAGCAGGCAAACAAAACTGAAAGTGAATATTGTTGTTTTTATGATCTATGTTAAATAAACCTAGATGTTTGTAATAGTGTGGGGTAATAAACGAAATATTCGATCTCTGATCCCATTGTGTTTTGTTTCTTATATGGGAAAATGAATATTTATAGTCATCCCAAAGAATAGGATGTTGTGTTTTATATTCAATGTACATACAAACATCTTTTTTGTGATACAGGAGCACTGGATTTTGAAAGGCATATTGAAAATATGCATCTAGTAATAATTGAGGACGTGTTTCGATAAATCGTTTTATATTCGACATTGACGATGTGTATGGTAAATCGAAATGAGCACAAAAATCTTCGCGTGCGATTTCGCCTATAATAGGGGGTGTAATATGTTTTTGATTGATTGTGTTGAATTCAAATTCATTCATTTCACAACCAGGTGAAACAAATGCATATTCTATTGTTTTATCAAAGTTTTTATGAAATTTACTAAAATTACGTTTCACAACATAGGGAATGAATTGACGACCGATGAGATTACCAAGAGAATGATACATGATTTGTATAGAAAATATGTATATCCTGATGTTATAGAATATATTATCAATTTTATTCATATGCTTGAAATGGCGGTAGTTTAATATTTGATACAATTCCGTCAATTTTATAATCAGACATAAGATTCAATACAGTGGGGGATGTGACTGTATAATAAAATACAAGAATATCACGCGATCGAATAAAATCCACACATTGTTGATCAAATACGTTCCAATCAAAACAAACGAAACTCAGATCATAATTCTGAATCAATTCATTTATCATTTCATGTGGTAATATATTGGCTGTAATGAAACCTAGTTTATATGATGAATTATCTTGATGGAGTAAATCCAAATGTTTTATATTGAAACTAGCAAACCATATTTTGGAAGTATTAATATTGTATTTTTGAATATATTTCAACAAATAGGGGACAACATCTTCATCACCTTTCAAATCAAAATATAGCTCAATCGATTGATAATCAAACTGTGTGAAAAATTGTTCAAGATATAATGTTTGAGGATGGATTATTTGAATTTCGTCGAGCGTCATGTCTTTCACCCATTTGTCTTTAATGTGTAAATCATGAAATATAACGAGCTCCTTGTTTTTATCTAATTGAATGTCCATTTCAATCATGTCAAATCCGTGTTTTACAGCTTGTTCAAATGCTTCTAATGTATTGTCTTTATAGTATTCACTATAACCACGATGTGCTATTTTGAACATTATATATATCTAGATGTAAAAAATGAAATACAAGTAATTATGGGAACAATTATTTGTATTCTAGACCGCTCTATATCAACGAAGATTTAAAACGCCTCTTTTATATGCGTTTTTACATCTTAATCGGTATTGGTTATTGAAGAATGAAACGCCGTTTTAATTCTTCAATTGTCTAAATAGAAACGACAATACGCGATTCAATATCAGGAAGCTTCAATGTAGTCTCTTTATGATCTCTCAATGAGGCTATTAAATATTTGGTAATAATCATATTGGTTTTGAATAATTCAGATGAACTCATCACAGCAAACCATTGATATTTGGTTCGTTTCAATACATCACATGCAGGTATATAGACACCATAAGCACGTGTGGGACACAAATTTAACGATTGTTCCTCCATCAAGTGTTCTAATAAAATGGGTTTCCCATCAAGTGTTTTCACACCGACATAGACACCATCAATTAAATTAAAATGTCCTAATACAACCTCATTGTTCAACCATTTCGAAGTGTAAGCGAAAAAATCGGCTTCCGCAGAAAAATGATTGGATGCATTACGTTTTTTCATGTATTCTACAAACGCACGCATTTCAGGTACTCGTTTGTTAGATCCCATGAATTGAGTAGAAGATGTAAATTTATTCCAACGCTGGTCTGATATTAGATTCGGGAATTTATTCACAGTTTCACATACAAATGGTTTGTTATGTTGTGTCCATTGTTTGTACATAGGCATTAAATTAGTCATACATACAAAAGAATTGGGTACAAACATGCCTCCGTAAATATAGAGTAATTCAGCGAACGCCTGTTCGCGATAATGCTCTTTAAATGGTTCGGGTACATTACAAATATCAACGTTCCAATTGGGGATAAGTTGGCTAAATGAGTCGTCGTCAATCAAGCATACGTTGAAATCATTTCCGCAATGGTGAATAATTGATTTCACGGTAATATGAATATACGGTTGATTCAAGTCGGTTGTACTGCGGGAGCCAAAACTCTTCCACTTACGTGCATTGTATTCGTATTTGGTATGTATCCATAATTTTGGGCGATTATATCCATAAAGGGGGCTATCATTCAATAAATATTTTCGAATAAGATCACTTTCGTCATCATTAGACGACAATGCAGATTGCGCACGCTTTCCAATAAAACTAACCGAAAATACAATAGCGAGTGTTAATAATGTATAGGATATATTTTTTTCAGTAAAGAACGCCATTTAACTAACTATATATATAACAAAGCATTATTATGTTGCGAATACATTCTATCATTCAAAATAAACAAAATAGTCGATATTATATTTCGATTCATTGTATTTGATATTTGATGCGAACATACCTCCATTGCTCTTACATATTTGACGAATAATATTTACAAACGAGTTATAGTTGAAATTACGTGTTACATAAAATGATTTAGATTTGTGATAATATTTCAACAACTCTTCTAAAAAAGGTATATGGTACTTATGAAATAAAATTTTACGATAGGCATTATTATCTACAAAATAATATTTGTCCGTTTTGAGACAAATTTTTTCTAATAGTGAATGTAATAATTCAATCGGAACATTTTCACGGAAAATTTGTTTTAACATTTCGACGTATATAATATCTTACATAATAGTTGGTTCTATATTGAATGAAATATAGGTAATATTGTGTGTGTGAATAATGCCAATTCAATTTCATCTTCATGTATATTGTGAAAATAGGTAATATACTCACATAAGGGTGGGAGCAATTTATATTTCTCATCATCACATAGACATTGTGTATTTTTCACAAATGAAAAGAAACTATCGAATATATCAATTACTGAATATCCATAATCATAAATAACGTATAATGACTGAATTGCTTGTTGTAATTGTTTGTTTTTAAGGTTCATTATATATTTTTCAAATTGTTCGGATGATATTGTTGAAATAATGGATTTGCAATTGTCTAAATCGACCAAAGACGATTGGTCTGTTAAAACCCATATTTTTTCTAACATGGTAATTAATTCACGGATTGAATGGTTACATGACGATAATATGTGCTCCTTTGCTTCATCTGATATACAAATCCCTTCGTTTTGTACGATGTTATCCCGAACAATGCGAATTTGGTCCAATGTGGGTTTTGTTAGCTGTAAAATATGAACACGTGACTGAATACTTTCAATAACCTTCTGTATATTCGAACAAACAGAAATAAAATGAATGTTTGACTTATATTTATCAATATAATTGCGAAATACTTGCTGACATTGTTCATTTACCATATCTAAATCATCAACTATAATCAATTTTTTTTTACCGTATATAGAACATCTCGATTGACTAAATGTTTTCATCTCATTTCGATAATAACTTATACCTTGTTCCTTGAGGTTATTCACAAATAATATGTTGTTTTCAGGAAAACCTTGATGTTTTTGAAGTCCATAATAATCACGAATAATAGCATAGAGAAGAGATGTTTTTCCGGAACATGCACTGCCTGTAACTAAAATATTTAGATCATCTATTTGCATTAACGTATGAAGTACATTTTTAAATTGATCCGATGTATAAAAATTATCGATATAATAGGGTTTATATTTGGTTATAAATAAGGGCTCCGTTTTTGCAACCATGGTTTGTATGATAACCACGGTTCGATTTATGTTGATTGAACATTAAATAATATTGTTTTTGTGTAAATATACATATAAATAAAATCATTACAATGAATATAGAATCTATATGTCGTCATATTATGATATATTGGGTGTTTCAAAAGATGCGTCGGAAACAGAAATAAAGAAGGCATTTCGATCACTTTCACTAAAATATCATCCCGATCGAAATTCAGATCCAAGCGCTTCTGATAAAATACGTGAAATAAACTCTGCCTATGACTGTTTAAGTGATAAAGAAAGGCGCCAAGTGTATGATGCAGAAAAGCGATTCGGTAGTCCATTTCCACCTAATATGCAATCTTCGTCTGGACATGATGAAATAAATAATTTATTCAATGTGTTATTTGGTGCTGCTGCGGGAGGGGGTATTCCCGGTATGAACCCTAACATAAGAGTGTTTAACGGAATGGAAGGGCTATCACATCCACTTTTTAGACAACAATCGCGTGGTCAATTTCATTCAAACCCACCACCAATTACGGTTAAACTATCGATTTCATTGGAGCAATCTTACACAGGTTGCACATTACCCATCGAAGTTCAACGTGATGTATTTGTTGGAGACACCAAAATACAAGAGGAAGAGACATTGTATGTTTCAATACAGCCAGGTAGCGATGATAATGAAATCATTGAATTGACCGAAAAGGGCCATGTAACATCCAATCAAGAAAAAGGTAACGTAAAGGTAATATTACATGTTGAAAATAATACACCATTTCAACGAAAAGGTGTAGATTTATTTTATAAACAAAAATTGACCTTAAAAGAGGCATTGTGTGGATTTTCAATCGAAATACATCATATTAGCGGGAAAAAAATGCTTTTGACGAATAATGCTTCAAATAATACAATTGTGAAACCGAATTTTAAGAATGTTGTTCCTAATTGTGGAATGAAACGAGGCAATGTGACCGGTAAATTAATCATTGAGTTTGATATTCATTTTCCAGATAAATTAGATAATACACAATTAGATGCGTTGCGTAATATTCTATAATAATTTTTTCACTATTGAAGATTTAAATCCGCGCGCCTTATGCGTGCTATTTATTTCAATGTAACCATTGCCGATAAACGAATTAAATCTTCATCGGTATATAAAAATATTTGATACAAATTACAATCATATAAAAGATTGTAATTTATTCGTTTAGGAAGAAATACGTTTTGTCGGAATTTCCACATCGACCAAGTAAATTGAATTCTCGGTCATAACAATGTATTCACTACCTACTTTATATATTTTCACAATTGGACTAGTATATTCCTCTTCACTTTTCACAAGCAATTTTTCTTGATTCTCACGAACGCCAATTAATACAGATTTTTCTAAAGAGTTTGCCCAGTAATCCATCATAATAGGCTTATCTTCAACGATTGATAATTTAATTGCATGTTGCAATGTAGTTGATTCGGGTAATCTATATCCTCCAGGTGTAACCATTGCTGATGCAGAAGTTGATTGTGTAGATGCGCTTTCTTCGGATGTGCTCATATCGAAATATATCTTTTTAACCGAATTCCTTTAAATACTTATAGTGTTTTATTATAAGTAATATTGATTATGCGAATTCAAACGAATAATCTATGTCTTGTATATAGATTATTGGATGTATGTTATAAAACCACATATAACTGAATTATATGTTCTGCATGTATCCAGTTATTTGGATTGTATGAATAAATCAACTATAAACAATAAATTGCGGAATTCGAACGGCAATATTTATCATGGATGGAAACTAATTACGCAAATTTTTATGTTATTACATTCGTTCAAATACAGTACGCAACAAATTCATCATAATATTACTCGTTCATGCACCATGTATTTAGAATATATTGAAAAGATCCATACAAAACATATGTGCGAACATCACAGTCCATCCACATTTGTATATAAACAAATTATTGGAGATAGTTTCCTAAACAATAATAAATGTAATCGAAATATGTTTCAAATACCCATGTTTATAAAAGTAACAAAAATAACTGAATTAGTATTATTGTGGGATAATCCACATTTTACTTATATGCAACGAAAATTATGTGTTGATAGTCTCCTATACCAATATATTGCTATATTATCGCACGATAAATGCTATCATTTGTTCAGATTACTAGAAATTTTACAAACATATTGGAAAAATAAAAATTCGTATTCTCAACTACATATTCGGATATTGCATCGTTTCATATCATGTATAGAAACTCAGAATAAGTTCGAATATTCAATTGATATCGTAAAAAAACAGTCGTTTGATAAATTTATAACCCATTCACATATATTGGATGAACTTATCGTACATACAATTCACACAAATTGTGTTGATGAATTAGTAGCGTGGATATTTGACGAAATTCATGATAAATCAGAATCATTAGATGCCGCAATAGATTCATAATATTTACCGGTCATTGAAATTATTCTTTTACGAACCTTTTGTTTTTTTATTTTCAATACATGTTCTTCTGACTCGGTGTATATGTTGCTATATTCGTCTTGTAATATTCCTTTTACAAATGTAAATATAAACCGCAATATTTCTTCTGAACAATTACCTACAATAAGACAACTACCTGTGCGGAATATCATGAAGGAAACCTCCGTATATTTTTTGTTATCTCCTAATTCGCTCATTTTTTGTTGATGATCAACCTGACTAATACACCCCCTCTGTTTTTGCGCATCCAATCCGATTTCATGATTAAAGTAAAACTTGCATTTTACACCAGGGTAACTACATGGATCATACGCAGTTTCAATATTATATTTACTACTTCGTAGAATAGAATAAAGTTTTTCACGATTAATGTAAAATCCGCAATTAAAATTGGAATTTATTAATACACTATCTTCCTTTGCATTATCTACAAACATGAGCTCGTCATTTGTGTCTGGTATAAGTGGTCGTACCACTTCTATAATCATACATTTTACGGTATCCAACAATTCTGTGTTTAATACACCCGGTATTTCCATTTTACCTGTATTGAATATTTTTACATGTATTTCATGAAACGCATTCTCATGAATAAATCGTAATATCATCGCAAAACAATTGTAAAATGCATTTTTGACTTTACCTCGACAATTCATGATATCCTTTTTTGAAATACCGACTGTAATTTTACGTTCATCTTTGAATTTATTTCTACGCGCATTTGGATTGTTTATTTGCTTTATAATATGTTCGCTGTAATAAGGAATGTTTATTAATTTATCCCTATACTCACCATATTCTTCTTGTGTGTTGGAGACAACCTTCATTTGTTTTTTAACAACACCAGAATTGGGGCGCCAATATTCAGTGATTGGAATATTCCAGAATATAGAATGGATATCGACTTCCTGGTTCAGAAACAAAACCTTGGTTTTGGTCGAAATATATAATTCGTCGCATTTAGGAATAATATCGTAATTATTATTACCATCCGATGATACATCACAAATTTTAGATAAGTTCGGTTCATTTAAACCCATGTGGGTATCAGTTAAGAAATCACTCCATTCGTCGTCAAGACTCATTTTGATTATACTATATGGAAGCTGTATCTTACTTTATATTGATTCAATTTTATATTATAGAGAGTCATTAATTTATCCATACTATGTAT
>Ga0114915_1000088_pt1 | contig 44472 bp, 41 predicted proteins | sample MalvirAntarct_55_FD_87288 | JGI IMG/M metagenome (GOLD analysis project Ga0114915, IMG submission 87288) | Marine viral communities from the Global Malaspina Expedition - Malaspina viral metaG Antarct_55 | ecosystem: Environmental > Aquatic > Marine > Oceanic | place: South Georgia Island...
CAAATAAGCTCGCACTTAAAGTTTAAATGCGAGCTTATGGGCTCTTAGGTTAACGCGCGTAGCAAGTTCGAAAGTTTTGGGTCTGGACGCTTCGATGGGCGATAAAGCAAAACCAGCTTGCCAATGCTTTGAGCAATCTGCGACTGCGTAGCGCTAGCGATCTCGGTAATGACTTCGGTACGTGCTGCGCGGTCTTCACCGCCAACGCGAACTTTAATCAGCTCATGGTCTTCCAGGCGAGCATCAATCTCTGCAAGCACCGCCTCAGTTAAACCATTGCCGCCAAGTTGTACTAGCGGGTTTAGGTGATGGCCAATTTGGCGCAAACGTTTTTTCTCAGCGGTGGACAAGCTCACGATAACCTCAGCTCTAGGGCGGTTGCCTGCATTAAGCAGGGCAAAACTCGCCGAATTCTGGTAAAAAGCGAGCCTATTCTAGCGGGTTGACGGCGCTAGTTCCTGTTTTTCTCGCATTGTCTGTAGTGTTGTCGGTGTTATGGCCACAAAAATCACAAATCGTAAGCTCTCTGGCCGTAGCAAAATCTGGATGCAAGAGCATCTTGACGACCATTATGTGCAAAAAGCTTGGCAGGATGGCTACCGTTCGCGCGCTAGCTACAAGCTTCTTGAGCTGCAGGAAAAAGATAAGCTAATTCGCCCGGGCATGAATATTTTAGACTTGGGTTCGGCGCCAGGAAGCTGGTGTCAGGTTGCGGGTCGGCTGATGGATGGTCGCGGTAAAGTAGTTGCTACTGACATTTTGCCGATGGATGCTTTGCCAGATGTAACCTTTGTTCAGGGCGATTTTCGTGAGCAAGAAGTTAACGATGCCATCATGGCTGAGCTTAATGGCGAGCTTATGGACCTTGTAATTTGTGATATGGCCCCCAATATGTCTGGTAACACTTCGGTGGACTTGCCGCGAGCCATGTACTTATGCGAATTGGCATTAGATATGGCAGTACAAGTTCTGCGCCCGAAAGGCACTTTTGTTGTAAAGGCCTTTCATGGCGAAGGTTACGAAGAATATCGGCGAGCGATCTTGCAACACTTTGCGGTGTTGAAAGCGCGTAAGCCAGACGCCTCGCGAGCGCGTTCGCGAGAAGTATATTTAGTGGCGAGCGGACTCCGCGAGCCTAAGTGATGGAATGTCCATCGCTCTCGGCAGCTTTAAGCTGCCACAACAAGGTCGGCTGACCTGGAGGTTGTCGCGTGAATGATTTCGGCAAAAACATCGTGGTGTGGTTACTGGTTGCAGGGGCACTAGCCTACGTTTTCGGTAGCTTCAATCAAAAAGCGCCTAGCGCCGCGATGAATTACAGTGACTTTGTCGCTGCAGTTGATGCAGGCGAGATTAAAAGCGTGCGCATCCAGCCTGACCTGATCACTGGGCAGCGTTCGGGTGGTGCCAAATTTGAAACTGTGCGCCCTCCCGCTGAAGACAAAGATCTGATTAATCAGCTACTACGTCAAAAAGTGACCGTAGAAGGCGCCGCTCCTGAACAGCAGGGCATGTTGTCGCAACTATTAGTTGCTGCATTCCCGATCTTGCTGATGGTCGCTTTATTTATTTTTCTATCTCGGAAAATGAGTGGCGGCATGGGTGGCGGCGGCGGTCGCGGTAACCCAATGAGCTTTGGTAAGTCACGCGCACGTCAGCTCACCGAAGATCAAATCAAAGTCACTTTTGCCGATGTTGCCGGCTGTGACGAAGCCAAAGAAGAAGTCAGCGAAGTAGTTGAGTTCTTACGCGATCCGGGCAAATTCCAAAACCTCGGTGGCCGTATTCCTCGCGGCATTCTCATGGTAGGTCAGCCGGGCACCGGTAAAACGCTGTTAGCGAAAGCTATTGCTGGCGAAGCGAAAGTGCCATTTTTCAGCATCTCAGGTTCAGATTTTGTCGAGATGTTTGTCGGCGTTGGCGCTAGCCGCGTGCGCGATATGTTTGAGCAGGCTAAAAAGCAGGCGCCATGCATTATTTTCATCGATGAAATCGATGCGGTCGGCCGCCATCGCGGCGCCGGCATGGGCGGTGGTCACGATGAGCGCGAACAAACCTTGAACCAGTTATTGGTTGAAATGGATGGTTTTGAGGGCAATGAAGGTGTCATCGTCATCGCCGCTACTAACCGCCCCGATGTGCTCGATACAGCCTTGCTGCGCCCCGGTCGTTTTGACCGTCAAGTGGTTGTTGGTTTGCCGGATGTACGTGGTCGTGAGCAAATTTTGGTTGTGCACATGCGCAAAATCCCGATGGGCAATGATGTCGTGCCCAACACATTGGCGCGCAGCACGCCGGGCTTCTCTGGCGCCGACTTGGCAAACTTAGTTAACGAGGCGGCGTTATTCGCCGCTCGTAGCAACCTCAAGCAAGTCAGCATGAATGAGTTTGAGAAAGCCAAAGATAAAATCATGATGGGCGCTGAGCGCAAATCCATGGTGATGTCAGAGAAAGAAAAACTGAACACGGCGTTTCACGAAGCGGGGCATGCCATTGTCGGGCGCCTCGTTCCTGAGCATGACCCGGTTTATAAAGTCTCAATTATTCCTCGTGGCCGCGCACTCGGCGTGACCATGTTCTTGCCGGAAGAAGACCGCTACTCGATGTCTAAGCGTGGCATTGAAGGCAATATCTGCTCCTTGTTTGGCGGGCGTATTGCCGAAGAGTTGACGCTAGGCTTTGAAGGTGTGACCACTGGCGCGAGCAACGATATTCAGCGCGCAACCGAGCTTGCTCGCAATATGGTCACAAAATGGGGCTTGTCGGAGAAGCTCGGCCCATTGCTCTATGAGGAAGATGAGGGCGAGGTGTTTTTGGGTCGCTCGGTTACTCAGCACAAAAGTGTTTCCAGCCAAACAGCCATCGACATTGATATTGAAGTGCGCTCGGTGATTGATCGCTGCTATGCCAGAGCACGCGAAATGCTCGTTGAAAATCGCGACATTCTCGACTCCATGTCTGAGGCTCTGATGAAGTACGAAACCATCGATGCGCCGCAAATCGATGACTTGATGGCGCGTCGCGAAGTGCGTCCACCAAAAGGTTGGACAGATGATGGCTCGACTGGTGGCGGCAATGCCACAGCGCCAACTGAAGCTAAAGATGACGTTGCCGACAGCGCTACACCTGCTCCGGATGCCGTCTGATTTAACGAGCGTAGCGCAGTGACGCAACTACACTGCGGCGGCCGTGACCTTGATCTGTCTCGGCCTGTGGTCATGGGGGTGCTCAATGTCACCCCCGATTCATTTTCAGATGGTGGTCGTTACGTCGCTATCGATGCCGCTTTACGTCTAGCTGAGAAAATGTGCCAAGACGGTGCCGGCATTATTGATGTCGGTGGTGAAAGTACACGCCCTGGCGCTGCCCCAGTCTCCAGCAATGAAGAGTTAGATCGGGTGATGCCAGTAGTTGAGGCCATCCATCAGCGCTTCGATGTCATTATCTCTCTCGATACCTCTACGCCGGCATTAATCACCGCAGGTGCATCTGCAGGCGCAGGCCTGATCAATGACGTGCGCGCATTGCAGCGACCTGGCGCACTGGCGGCAGCTGCAGCAACGTCACTACCTATCTGTCTTATGCATATGCAGGGCGAGCCCGACACCATGCAGCTAAGACCGCATTACGACAGTGTTTGTGATGAGGTCATGGCGTTTTTGCGGGAACGTGCAGAGGCATGCATAAATGCCGGTATAGCCGCTGAGCGCTTGCTATACGATCCCGGCTTTGGCTTCGGCAAAACATTAAGTCACAACCTCAGTCTGCTAAGGCATTTCGAGCGCTTGCATGCGCTGGGTGGGCCATTGCTTGTGGGCATGTCTCGCAAATCTATGCTTGGCCAGGTTCTTGGTGGCGCAGCAGTCGATGCGCGCGCCGCAGCTGGTTTAGCCGCAGCTGTATTGGCGGTTGAGCGTGGCGCCCGTATTATTCGTACACATGATGTTCGTGAAACAGCCGATGCCTTAGCGCTCTGGCAAGCACAATCACAGGAATGACAAGGAAAATCATGAGCAGAAAATATTTCGGCACCGATGGTGTGCGCGGCTTGGTAGGTCAATATCCAATCACTCCTGAGTTTGCCCTGAAGCTAGGCTGGGCTGCTGGTCGTGCCATGACTGCAAATGCCGCAGGCGCATCGGTCGTAGTGGGTAAAGACACACGACTAAGCGGTTATTTATTTGAAGCGGCATTAGAAGCAGGCCTTTCAGCGGCTGGTGTTAGCGTGCGTTTGCTCGGGCCAATCCCAACGCCGGCAGTAGCGCATTTAACGCGCGCTTTTCATGCCAGCGCAGGCATTGTGATTTCAGCGTCACACAATCCCTATCATGACAATGGCATCAAATTTTTCGGCCCCGATGGCCGCAAGCTAGACGACGCGGTTGAGCTCAGCATTGAGTCTTGGCTCGATAAAGAAATGACCATCGATAATCCTGACTTGCTCGGCAAGGTGACGCGCCAAGAAGATGCGCGCGGTCGCTACATCGAGTTTTGCAAATCCACATTTCCCTATCATTTAACGCTGCGTGGATTAAAAATCGTCATCGATGGTGCGCACGGCGCAACCTATCACGTCGGGCCGGCCGTTTTTGATGAGCTCGGCGCGACGGTGATTCGTCATGCCTGTGAGCCCAACGGTCAAAACATCAATGACGGTGTTGGCTCTACTCATCCTGAGTCGCTACAGCAGCGCGTATTGGCCGAAAAAGCCGATCTCGGCATTGCCTTTGATGGCGATGGCGATCGCATTGTCATGGTCGATCATCGCGGCGAAGTCATTGATGGCGATGAGTTGCTCTACATCATGGCTTGCGAGCGCCAGCGCAGCGGGCAAGATCTTGGCGGCGTTGTTGGCACTTTGATGAGTAATTTTGGACTTGAGAAAGCCATTACCGCCCTGGGCGTTGAGTTTGTTCGCGCCAATGTTGGCGACCGTTATGTCATGGCTGCTCTCAATGAGCGCGGCTGGACTTTGGGCGGCGAGGCATCTGGGCATATTGTCTGTCTCGATAAGACGAGCACCGGCGATGCGATCGTCGCCGCGCTGCAGGTGCTGAAAGCGATAGTTGAGAGTGGTAAGTCGTTGGCTGACTTGAAGTCTGGCATGAGCAAGTTTCCGCATCAGCTCATCAATGTGCGCTTGGCAGAGCGTGTTGATGTGATGAGCAAGGAGAGCGTGCAAAAAGCCATCGCCGATGCTGAGCAGCAGTTGGCTGGTCAGGGGCGTGTGTTGCTGCGCGCATCTGGCACCGAGCCGGTAATTCGGGTCATGGTGGAAGGCCAAAATGCACCATTAGTGCAGGCGCTTGCAGAATCTCTTGCTGAGACCGTGCGCAACTGCTTGTAAGCCGTCGTCGGCTTCGCTAGTATTGCCGACCTCGCGAGGCCGGCCTGCCAAGGAATATGTTTATGCGTCAGCCCTGGGTTGGTGGTAACTGGAAAATGAATGGTCTGCGCGAGTCCAATGCAGCATTGTTAGGCGCTTTAAAAGGCGCGGAGCAGTTAGCTGGTGTGGATGTTGCGATTGCTGTGCCTGCGCCTTATTGGCAGCAAGCTAGCGAGGCGATGAACGATTGCGCGATTAATGTCATGGCGCAAACCATCTCGCCACACGCCTCTGGCGCTTACACCGGCGATTGCTCGGTGGCCATGATGCAAGATTTCAAGCTCTCGGGTGCCTTAGTTGGTCACTCAGAGCGACGCCAAGGTGCCGGTGAATCCGATGCCTTGGTGGCGGCGCAATTTGCTGCACTGCGTGGCGCAGGCTTGTCTGCGGTGCTTTGTGTGGGTGAGACGCTGGCTGAGCGCGAGGCAGGTGAAACGCTAGCAGTGGTATCGCGACAGTTAGTTGCAGTGCTAGAGCAGTACGGTGCCGAAGCATTGGCCACTGGCGTTTTGGCCTATGAGCCTGTGTGGGCAATTGGCACTGGCTTAACTGCCACGCCAGAGCAGGCGCAAGCTGTGCACGCTTCATTGCGGGCTGTAGTGGCTGCTTTCGATATTAATGCAGCAAATGCGTTGCGCATTGTTTACGGTGGCAGCGTAAAAGCAGATAATGCGGCCGGCTTATTTAGCATGCCGGATATTGATGGGGCGTTGGTCGGGGGAGCATCCTTGTCGGCGTCAGAATTTTTAGCGATTTGCCAAGCGGCTGGGCAGATCGCGCTATAGGATGAATGGTCATGGAAACACTGGTGTTGGTTGCGCACATCATCGTGGCAGTGGTCATGATAGGCCTGATTCTAGTTCAGCAAGGTAAGGGTGCCGAAATGGGCGCCTCCTTTGGCTCGGGCGCATCAGGTACAGTATTTGGCGGCTCAGGTTCGACTGGTTTTCTGACGAAGATGACCGCAGTTTTGGCTTTGGTTTTCTTCCTAACCAGCCTTGGCTTGGCAATTTATGCTAAAAACCATTCGCGTGCGTTGACTTCATCGCTCGCTCCAAATTCACAAGCAATTCCTGGCTTGCCAGAACTGCCCGTGAGAAAAGCGCCAGCAGCGCCGGCAAACCCTGATTTGCCAGTCGCACCAGCGCAGTAAAACGATCGCACTAATGTGCGTCCCGGTGGCGGGATTAAACACCAATGCGGGAGTGGTGAAATTGGTATACACGCAGCCTTGAGGTGGCTGTGCCTTCGGGTGTGGGGGTTCAAGTCCCCCCTTCCGCACCAATTTAGCTGAATTTCTGAGCAATCAGTGAATTCAGTGTAAATACTGGCAATGCCAGTAGCGAAAGGGTTTGACAAGTCCGTGTCATGTCCCTACAGTTCGCAACCTCTGATGCGGGGTGGAGCAGTCAGGTAGCTCGTCGGGCTCATAACCCGAAGGTCGTTGGTTCAAATCCAGCCCCCGCTACCACATTCGGACTTTGTAAAAAAGCCCACTTATAGTGGGCTTTTTTATAGGTCTCGCGGCAGGTGATACCCGGTGTCACCGGGCTGCCGTCAACGTGGGCATTGAGGCCCATTTTTTGTTTCTGAAATTTGTAAATCGCCAGAGTTAGGCGCTGGGAGAGACGGGCACAATGGCCATCTCGAAGAAGATTGAAGAGTTAACGCAACTGCTGCAGCCCGTAGTGGAGTCATGTGACTTCCAGCTTTGGGGTGTCGAGTTTTTTCAGCAGGGCAGGCATTCGGTATTACGCGTTTTTATCGATACCGATCGTGAAGCCGGTGTCGGCATTGATGACTGCTCAAGCATTAGTCATCAAATCAGCGGTGTGATGGATGTTGAAGATCCTATTGCCGGAGAGTACACGCTGGAAGTATCGTCGCCAGGCTGGGATCGGGGCTTATTCCATCCCGAGCAATACGCCGCCTACGTTGGCGAAGAAATGAATATACGTCTTACTGCTCCGCTACAGGGTCGCCGCCGCTTCAAAGGCGCCATGCAGCGCTGCACAGAGGCTACGGTGACATTGTTGGTTGATGGCATCGAGTTTGATATTCCGTTTGTCAGTATCGATAAGGCAAATATCGTTCCGACCTTTTGATAGAACACGAAGAAGCAGGGCCCACATCATGAGCAAAGAAATCCTGTTGGTTGTGGATTCAGTCAGCAACGAAAAAGGCGTTAGCCGCGAAGTCATCTTCCAAGCACTGGAGGAGGCGCTAGCCGCTGCCACCGTTAAGCGCTTCGAAAACGACGAGATCAATATTCGCGTCGCTATCGATCGTCGTACCGGCGAGTACGAAACCTTCCGTTTTTGGGAAGTCGTTGCTGATGAAGATCACGAAATCCCCGCGATGCAGCTGGCAATTAGCGACGTAGAAGAAAAAGGCTTGAAGCTTGGCGATATCGTCGAAGAAAAAATTGAGTCCGAAGCTTTTGGTCGTATTGCAGCGCAAACCGCTAAGCAAGTTATCGTGCAACGAGTTCGTGAAGCTGAGCGTGCCTTGGTGGTCGATGCTTACCGTGACCGTGTCGGCGAAATTCTCTCCGGCATCGTTAAGAAAACTACGCGTGATGGCCTGATCGTTGATCTCGGCGGTAACGCCGAAGCGTATTTGGCGCGCGAAGAGATGTTGCCGCGCGAAAACTTCCGCATGGGTGATCGTCTGCGGGCCGTCTTGTTTGACGTCAATGCCGAAGGCCGTGGCGCACAACTGCTGATGTCGCGCTCACGCCCAGAAATGATCATTGAGCTATTCCGCATTGAAGTGCCGGAAATTGGCGAAGAAATTATCTCTATTCGTGCTGCTGCTCGCGACCCTGGTGTACGCGCCAAGCTCGCAGTGAAAAGCAATGATCACCGCATTGATCCGCAAGGCGCCTGTATCGGTATGCGCGGTTCGCGTGTGCAGGCCGTCTCTGGTGAGCTCGGCGGTGAGCGTGTCGATATCGTGCTTTGGGACGATAACCCCGCTCAGTTCGTTATTAACGCGCTGCAGCCAGCTGAAGTTGCCTCCATCGTTGTCGATGAAGACAGCCACACCATGGATGTAGCGGTAGAAGAAGATCAACTAGCCATGGCCATTGGTCGTGGTGGTCAAAACGTGCGACTAGCCTCTGAGCTTAGCGGCTGGCGCTTAAACGTGATGACCGTTGCTGATGCCCAAACCAAGCAAGAAGGTGAAGCACAGCACTTTGTCGACGCCTTTATGAAAGACTTGGGCATCGATGAAGACATCGCGATTATCTTGGTAAATGAAGGTTTCAGCTCACTTGAAGAAGTGGCTTATGTGCCGCTGGAAGAGCTGCAGGCTATCGAAGATTTTGATGATGAATTAGTAGACGCATTACGTCAGCGCGCAAAAGATGTGTTGCTGACCAAAGCGCTGGTGTCTGAAGAAGGCGCCAGTGAGCCAGCAGAAGATCTGCTTGGCATGGAAGGGATGGATCGCAAAGTGGCCTTTGCCTTGGCTGCACGCGGCATTGTCACCATGGAAGATTTGGCTGAGCAAGCCATTGATGACATTAATGATATCGACGGCATTAACGACGATATCGCAGCCCAATTGATCATGAAGGCGCGTGAGCCCTGGTTTCAATAAGCCGGGCCACCTTCTCAGAAGCGGAGTAAACGCCCCATGGCTGAAGTTACAGTTAAAGAATTAGCCGACACGGTCGGTCGTCCTGTTGAGAATCTGCTTGCGCAAATGAGCGAAGCCGGTCTCAGTCATAAAAGTGCCACAGATGCTGTTTCTGATAGCGAGAAGCAGCAGCTGTTGGCACACCTCAAGCGCGCTCATGGCGAGCAAGCGGGCGCGCCTCAAAAAATTACCTTGCAGCGCAAAACAGTAAGCACGCTGAAGGCGTCGCCGGCTGCAGGTGGCCGCGCCAAAACCGTCAACGTAGAAGTGCGCAAAACTCGCACCTATGTGAAGCGTTCTGATCTCGAAGTGCAGGAAGACCAGAGTCGCGAAGCCGAAGAAGCTTTGCGTTTGGCTATTGAAGCTGCTGCTCGTCAAGTTGAAGAAGCTAAGCAAGCCATTATTGATGCCGAGAAGCGTGCCACTGAAGACGCTCGTATTGCCGCTGCTGAAGAAGAGGCTCGTAAGGCCGCTGAAGATGCGCGCAAGCAATTAGGCAACGAATCAAAAGATGCGCGCAAACTGAGTGTGCCGAAAGTCGATATTAAGCGACTGGAAACCCCAGAAGAGAAAGCGCGTCGCGAAGAAGAGGCAGCGAAAACACGCGTTGCTGATGAAGCACGCAAGCGCCAAGAAGATATTGTCCGCCGCGAAGCTGAAGATAAAGCTCGTGAAAAAACCCTAGAGCAAGCGCGCTTAATCGCCGCTGATTTAGCTGGTCGTAAAGAGGTAGCGGCGCCTGCCGTAGATGCCCCATTGGCAAAAGGCTTGGTAGGCGTGGCCTATGAAGACTCATTTGCACGTGAAGACCGCGCAATTAAGCGAGGCAGTGCAACGCCATCGCGCGGTGGTAAAAGAGGCCCGAAAAAACGCGAAGAGCAGGCGTTCCGTCCTGTTAATCGCACCTTAACCAGCGCTCTGTCGAAAAAACATGGCTTTGAGAAGCCTGTGGAGAAGCAGGTGTACGAAGTTGCTATTGGTGAACAAATTGTCGTCAGTGATTTAGCACAAAAAATGGCTCGCAAATCGCGCGATGTCATTCGTGTGCTGATGAAAATGGGCGAAATGGTCACTGAGAGCCAAGCTATTGATCAAGCAACAGCGGCATTGGTTGTTGAAGAAATGGGCCATACGGCTGTATTCGTCAGCGACACAGCGCTAGAAGATTCGTTGATGGATTCAATCGTCGATCATGGTGATGACGCGCCACGTGCGCCAGTTGTAACCATCATGGGCCACGTTGATCACGGCAAAACCTCTTTGCTCGACTCGATTCGTCGCGCCAAAGTAGCTGCCGGTGAAGTTGGCGGCATTACTCAGCATATCGGTGCTTACCACGTGGAAACAGCACGCGGCATGATTACCTTCTTGGATACTCCGGGTCACGCGGCATTTACTGCCATGCGTTCACGCGGTGCCAAGGCTACCGATATCGTGGTTTTGGTTGTTGCTGCCGATGACGGTGTGATGCCACAAACGGCTGAAGCTATCGATCATGCGCGCGCTGCTAATGTGCCGCTGATTGTTGCCATCAACAAAATGGATAAAGAGTCTGCCGATCCTGATCGTGTGCAGAATGAACTGTCCGCGAAAGGCGTTGTGCCGGAAGAGTGGGGCGGCGATGCACAGATCATCAAGCTCTCCGCACACTCAGGTGAAGGCATAGATGATTTGCTCGATGCCATCCTGCTGCAAGCCGAAGTATTGGAGCTGCGCGCTTCGACTGAAGGCGCTGCGCAAGGTGTGGTCATTGAGTCGCGTATCGATAAGGGTCGCGGTGCTGTAGCCACGTTATTGGTACAAAAAGGCACGTTGAAAAAAGGCGACCTGGTTTTGGCCGGCACAATGTATGGCCGTGCCCGTGCGTTGACTGATGAAAATGGCAAACTGGTGAAATCCGTGGGTCCATCGATGCCGATTGAGATCTTGGGTCTGCCAGATGCACCAGCTGCTGGTGATGAGTTCTTAGTGGTTACCGACGAGCGTAAAGCCCGCGAAGTTGCTGAGTTCCGTATCGCTCGCGATCGCCAAGTGCGCATGGACTTACAGCAAGCCATGAAGCTGGAAAACGTTTTTGCCAATATGGGCAAAAAAGAAGCTGCCAGCGTCAATATCGTATTGAAAACCGATGTTCGTGGTTCGCTCGAAGCTCTCACCGCTGCGCTGCATGATTTGGGCACAGAAGAGGTGGTGGTGAAAATCGTCAGCTCAGGTGTTGGCGCGATTGCAGAATCTGATGTCAACTTGGCGGAATCGACTGGATCAGTCGTGCTTGGCTTCAACGTGCGTGCCGATAACGCCGCTCGCGCTAAGTGCCAAAATGATGGTATCGATCTGCGTTACTACAGCATCATTTATGAATTAATCGATGATGTAAAAGCGGCAATGTCTGGTCTATTGTCACCTGAGCGTCGTGAAAATATCGTGGGTATGGCTGAAGTTCGTGAAGTTTTCCACTCCTCGAAATTTGGTCATGCTGCCGGCTGTATGGTGCTCGAAGGTAGCCTGTTCCGTAACAAACCCATCCGCATTTTGCGTCAGGATGTGGTGGTGTTCCAGGGTGAGCTCGAGTCATTACGCCGCTTCAAAGATGACGTTGCTGACGTCCGCAATGGCATGGAATGTGGCCTAGCTATTAAAGGCTACAAAGACATCCAGGCGGGCGACAAAATCGAAGTCTATGAAGTTCAAATCATCAAGCGTAGCTTGTAAGGCGGGATGGATTAGTGAGTCAACGCACGCAACGCTTAGGCGACCAAATTCAGCGCGATATTTCGGGCCTGATCCGTCAGCGCTTGCGTGACCCTCGCTTAGGCATGGTCACCATATCGGCTGTTAAAGTTAGTCCCGATATGGGCTATGCCGACATCTACGTGACCATCTTGGGCAAAACCCTAGATGAGTCGCCAGATGAAGGTATCGCCATTCTCAATGCTGCCTCTGGCATTTTGCGTGGTGAATTAGGCCGTGGTCTGCGCACGCGCATCGTGCCGCATTTGCGCTTTCACCATGATGTGGTGACATCGCGCGGTAATCGCATGGCTGATCTCATCACGCAGGCAGTTGCTGCCGATGTGAAAAATGCTGAAGCGAATAATAGCGCTGAAGTTGATGCCACAAACCCCGATTCAACGCCTGCCGACGACAGTCGCGACTAAGCTCAGTAATAGATGAGTAAGCCGCGCCGTCCACGTCGCCCTATCGATGGCATTTTGCTGCTCGATAAGCCAATTGGTGTCACCTCCAATCAAATTCTGCAATGGGTTAAGCACCGTTATCAGGCTGATAAAGCTGGTCATACCGGTAGTCTTGACCCGCTTGCGACAGGCGTTTTACCTATTTGCTTAGGCGAAGCGACGAAGTACTCACACTACTTGCTCGATGCCGATAAAACCTATGTCACGCGGCTAAAGCTGGGTGAAAAAACCAACACCTCCGATGCCGAAGGCGAAGTCATTGCTCGTGCTGCTGTGCCAAACATTAGCGCCGATGAGCTTGAGCATGTGTTGGCACAATTTCGCGGTGACATCATGCAGGTGCCCTCGATGTTTTCAGCATTAAAACGCGATGGTCGTCCGCTCTATGAGCTGGCCCGCGCCGGCATCGAAGTTGAGCGCGCCGCACGACCCGTCACAATTTACGAACTCAGCTGCGTGTCCATAGATTTGCCATTTGTTGAGCTTAAAGTATCGTGCTCAAAAGGCACCTATGTGCGCAATCTGGTCGAAGATATTGGTGATGTCATCGGCTGTGGCGCGCATGTGGTGGCACTGCGACGCACTCAGGCAGGCCCCTTCAATTTATCGCAAAGCTTCACCCGCGAGCATGTAGCCGAAGCCGAGCCTTTGGGCTTTCCAGCGCTCGATGAAATGCTGCTGCCGAGCTGGGCAGGATTGGCCGATTGGCCGCGTGTGGAGTTGAGTGAGACTTCAGCGTATTATCTGCGCCACGGTAATCCGGTGCAGGCTAGTGGTCTGCCGCGAGATGGTCAGTCAGTGCTCATTTTTGAGTTACAAGATGACGGCCAACCGGCTCTTTTTTTAGGGATAGGCAGCCAAAATGATGATGGCTTGCTTGCCCCCAAACGCTTAGTGCGCGTAGCTGATAGCTCGCTCAACTAAGTCATCAAACATGCCCATTGGGCGTGTCAGCGCGGACTGTAGAAAGGCACGGTCTGTCGTTGTTTTATGGCCTTTCAAAGGAGAAAACCCATGGCCCTGACAGTTCAGGACAAGGCTGCCATCGTTGCGCAGCATGCTCGTGCCCCCGGCGACACCGGTTCATGCGAAGTCCAAGTGGCTTTGCTGTCCGCACAGATCAATGATCTGCAGCCGCACTTTAAAGAACACAAGCATGATCACCATTCGCGCCGCGGTCTCATCCGCATGGTGAACCAACGCCGTACACTGCTCGATTACCTAAAACGTAAAGACAGCAGCCGCTACGTTGCGTTGATCCAAGTACTGGGTCTACGCCGCTAAGCGAGTAAGAGATAGAGAGCGGTCCGCCGCTCTTTATTTTTATCTGGGCAAATAGCATCGTGCTACTCGCTCAGGCTACAAGGATGTGGCGTATTGGATGCCATCGGAGAGGCTTCTAACACCTGCGATGCCTACAGGCATGGCAACTGTTAGGGGCCTCCAATGGCGAATAAGTCGGAACGATGCGCATAGGGCGTATCGATTGGAGAATCTATGTTTAATATCGTCAGTAAAACCTTTCAGTTCGGCGCCCAAAGCGTCACTTTAGAAACTGGTCGCATTGCTCGCCAGGCCTCGTCAGTTGTCGTTACCATGGGTGGCGTGCAGGTGCTGGTTGCTGTTGTTGGCAATAAGAAAGCCAAATCCGGCCAGGATTTTTTCCCACTGACCGTGAACTACCAAGAAAAAACCTATGCTGCCGGTAAAATCCCCGGTGGTTACTTTAAGCGCGAAGGCCGTCCAACTGAAAAAGAAACGCTAACGTCGCGTTTGATCGACCGCCCAATCCGCCCATTATTTCCAGAAGGTTTTGTTAACGAAGTGCAGGTAACGGCTACCGTTATTTCTTCGGACAAACAGCAAGACTCAGACATTGCAGCATTGATCGGCACATCAGCGGCGCTAGCTATTTCAGGCCTGCCATTCAATGGCCCCATCGGTGCGGCTCGCGTTGGTTACATCAACGACGAATACGTACTGAACCCCAGCTTCGAGCAAATGAAAGTATCTGATCTTGACCTCGTGGTAGCCGGCACCAAAGCCGCTGTCTTGATGGTTGAGTCTGAAGCCAAAGAGCTTAGCGAAGACCAAATGCTTGGTGCCGTCTTGTTTGGCCATGATGAGCTACAAGCTGTTGTTGAAGCCATTACAGCTTTTGCAGCTGAAGTCGCCACTCCGAAGTGGGAAGTTGCTGCAGCCGTGGTGAACACAGAACTGAAAGCCGCAATGAAGGCAGCATTTGGCGCGCAAGTGTCTGAAGCCTATGCCATCAGCGTTAAGCAAGATCGCTACACGCGTTTGGGCGAAATTAAGCAAGCTGTATTGGCTCAGTTTGCGCCAGAAGGCAGTGAGCAGTGCGCCAGCGAAGTTGAAGATCTGTTTGAAGATCTGAAATATCGCTCCGTGCGCGACAACATCCTCAGTGGCAAGCCACGTATCGATGGTCGTGACACGAAAACAGTTCGCGCCTTGGATATCCAAGTTGACGTGCTTGCGCGTGCTCACGGTTCGGCATTGTTTACACGTGGCGAAACTCAGGCTTTGGTTACTACTACGCTCGGCGGCACGCGCGATTGCATGATGGTTGATGCGCTGGAAGGCACATATACCGATAACTTCATGCTGCATTACAACTTCCCATCCTACTCGGTGGGCGAAACTGGTCGTGAGTCTGGCCCTAAGCGTCGCGAAATCGGCCATGGCCGTTTGGCACGTCGCGGTGTGCACCCAATGCTGCCGTCAGCTGACAAGTTCCCGTACGCCATTCGTGTCGTATCGGATATCACTGAGTCAAATGGTTCGTCATCTATGGCGTCAATCTGCGGTGCCTCATTAGCACTGATGGCTGCTGGTGTACCAATGAAAGCGCCAGTGGCCGGCATCGCCATGGGCTTGGTAAAAGAGGGCGATCGTTTCGCCGTGCTTACCGACATCTTGGGCGACGAAGATCATCTCGGCGACATGGACTTTAAAGTAGCTGGTTCTGCCAAAGGCGTGACCGCACTGCAAATGGACATCAAGATCGAAGGCATTACTGAAGAGATCATGGAAGTGGCTTTAGGCCAGGCCCACGAAGCTCGCCAGATCATCTTGGATCAGATGAACCAAGTGTTGTCAGCCTCGCGCGCTGAAGTCAGCCTATATGCGCCGACTTACACGACGATCCAAATCAGCACCGACAAAATCCGTGATGTTATCGGTAAAGGCGGCGCCACCATTCGCGGCATTTGTGAGCAAACCAAAGCCACCATCGATATTGATGACTCTGGCCTAGTGCGCATCTACGGCGAAACTAAAGCGGCAACGCAAGCGGCATTAGCCCGCGTGCAAGAAGTTACTGCTGAAGTAGAAGTTGGTACTGTTTATGAAGGTACGGTTGCTCGTATCGTCGATTTCGGCGCTTTCGTAAATATCCTGCCAGGTACCGATGGCCTTGTGCACATCTCGCAAATTGCGCATGAGCGTGTTGAAAATGTTGGTGACCATTTGACCGAAGGCCAAGTGGTCAAAGTCAAAGTGTTGGATGTTGATCAGCGCGGTCGCATTAAGCTGTCGATTAAGGAATTGATCGAAGTTTAAGGAAGATATGGCCGTCGGGTGCCTAAACCCGACGGCCGTAGGTTTGTGTGGCGATGTAAGGTGAAAAAAACGATCAGAGGCCACATTCTGGGCTTTAACGCTAACAGCCCATAGTGTTATCTTCTCTGAGCCTTGCTGGCTTGGGCCAGTACACCCGTGTTGCACTACAACAATAATGCGCGCGCGTGATAATAATAATCTTCATAAGGAGAATGACATGGGTGGCTTCCGCCAACTCCGTCTTGGTTTTGTAAGTGTTATCCTTGGTTCCTCAGTGCTACTTTCGGCCTGTGACCCAATCGCTTTCATTAGCAACCAATCACTTCGCTTCGTTGAGCGAAATCTAGTTCCCCCTCTGCTGCGCGATAACGACGTACTTATGGCTTGTAAGTCCGGAGTAGCTCTTGCGCCACTAATCGTTGCAACTGAAAATATTGGTGCCGACGCTAATCAGCTTGGGACTTTGCTTTATACGACAGCAGGCCTATGCGCTGAAGTCGATGCCACCGAAGCAGAGCTTCGCTACTTACGTGCCGCTCGTGCGGGTAATGTTGAGGAAGCGCAGGATGCTCGCATTCAGCAAAAACGCTTTGCTGAGCTTGCCGCACGTCGTCAGTTAATATCGTACCAGCGCTTCGTGACTTACTACGAAAAACGCTACGACATCAAGATTGGCGAGCAATGCACAGACTTCCATAAAGATTTTGACGAATTCGTCTACATGCTGGGCCTTATAACTGGCTTGCAAGCAGTTTTAAACGATATCGTTGCTGGTCAAACAGTAGGTGTTCCACTTGATATCGCGGCAAAAGCTGAACGCGCATTTAGCTGCCTAGATAACAAAAAATGGTGGGGCGTACCATTGGCCGCTCGTGCTGTCGTGTGGAACGTGCTGCCTGGCGCTGATGAAGGTAAAGACCCATGGGGTGCAATGAACGCATCGATGGCTATTGGTGAAGCCGCAGGTGTGCGCTTGCCATTTGCTATGTATGCCTTGTCGGCATCGGGTAAAGATGATCAGGTGCGTCTGCGTGACGCAATTCGCCGCTTCGCTGATGTGAAACAGGGCTTCAAGCAAAACCCAGACTACCGTCTGGCGGATAGCATGGCAGGCTTGATCATAACTACTCTCTCAGACCGCCTGTGGACTGAGGGTGCTGGCACTCGCACACCCCTTGGCATGCTGGGTAAATTCTGGGATGAGAAGGCAGAGCGCGCTGAAGGCGTCGACATCTCCGACCTCCTGTGAACTTTGTAGGCAGCCAAACGTTATTCGTTTGGCTGCCTAGTCAATCTATTTCTTCTTACAATTTGAGGTTTTTTCATGAGAAAAATTAAAACTTTAGCCGTGGCGGCAGTGACGGTACTGGCTGCATCAGTATCGGTTCAAGCTAATGCTGCGAACAAAATTTGCGTATTCGATATTCTTGGTGCACAAGGCGATGCCTATGGTCTGATGAAGGACTACGCATTGGCTGCAACCAAAATGGGTGCTGCGGTTGAGCTGAAAGCCTATACCGATGAGCGCACCGCCGCTGAAGACTTCAAAGCTGGCCAGTGTGATGGCGTTTTGCTGACAGGTCTGCGTGGTCGTCAGTTTAACAACTTCACCGGATCTTTAGATTCCATTGGCGCTATTCCTTCATATGCGGTGATGGCAAAAGCAATTTCAACGTTAGCTAACCCAGCCTTGGCTTCCAAGATGGTTGAAGGCAAGTTTGAGGTTGCGGGCGTGGCGCCAGCGGGTGCTGCCTATTTATTCGTTAAAAGCCGCTCAATCAATCATGTCGACAAGCTGGCAGGTAAGAAAATTGCCATTTTTGACTACGACAAATCACAAGCCAAAATGGTGCAAAAGATTGGTGCTCAGCCTGTCTCTTCTGACATCAGTAACTTTGGTGCCAAGTTCAATAATGGCGCTGTCGATATCATCGCTGCTCCAGCCATGGCCTATAAGCCACTCGAGCTTTACAAAGGCTTAGGAAAAGACGGTGCTATTGTTCGCTTCCCTATCATTCAGCTGACCTTCCAGCTATTTATCGACAAAACCAAGTTTCCTGCTGGTTTTGGTCAGGCATCGCGCAAATACTGGGATTCGCAGTATAACCGCTCGATTAGCATGATTAATAAAGCTGAGAAAGGTGTTCCAGCTGCTACTTGGTTGGATCTGCCTCCCGATGATAAAGAAGGCTATGTAGTGCTATTGCGAGATGCGCGTATTAGCCTGACCAAAGACGGTATTTACGACGCGTTCATGATGAAAATGTTGAAGAAAATTCGCTGCTCGGTCGAAAGCGCCAATGCTGAATGCTCCACAAACTTAGAATAAGTTACTCGTAAGAAATGAATGGCGGCGAGCATTGGTGCTCGCCGCCATTTTCTACCAAGGAAGTATAAAATGAATAATAAGCCTGTCTTCCTGAACCGCAGCTTATCGGAATGGTTTTCCAGTCTGCCGGTTTTAGCTCTACTGTTGCTGACGTTGGTGATTGGTACGGGCGAAATGCTCCATGGCCAGTTACTGCGTATGGGCGAGCGCATGTTCGGCGACCCCACAACAAACGTCCAATATTTCATGTTGCGTGCAGACCCAGTACGTCCTGCATGTGACCCTAATCGAGATGTTGATGCCGCGGTCCAGGCAAAGTTAAACGCTCCCGTATCTGATGATCCATTGGATATGCTGTTTGCTGATGCGGTTCAAGATCCCGAAGCAATTCGTTCGTCTCTAGAAGCTGCGAAAGCGCTGTGTGTTGAGAAAAACGACATTTATGAGCGTGTGGTTGATCACATCACACCTAAGCTAAAGGCGTTCCGAGCGGTTGAGACGGGCTTCTTTGGTATCTTTAAGTTCGGAACCGAAAACCGTTCGTTGATTTTGCTGGCTATGTTTTCCATTGCTGCAATTACTACAACGTTAAGCATTCATCACATTAACTTGCGGCCACCAAAAACGCAGCGCGACTTCTTCGTCTACAACATGGCGATGGTCATTGCGAACAGTATTTTGGCGTTCACTTCTTGGTTCTACTACAACAAAGTATTGCTCGCGTCGGGCATACCAGTAGACAAACCACTAGTTAACTATATTTTTATCGGTCTATTCTCGGTGCTGGCAATAATCAGCGCTGTTCGTGTAGTTCGTCCGCCGAAAGATGCGCCTGCTGGCGGCAACTTTGGTATGAGTCTGCTGACTATTCCGTTGTTTGCTTTCATGGCAATGACATCGGCTAGTGTGTTCTTTGCCGAACAGCATTGGGCTGGTATTGCCATTTACTTAGGCCAGCTGCTGGAATACTCCGGCATCTTCTTGAACCTCGCGCTGTATATTTGGGCCGGTATGTTGCTCAAGCAAACACGCGTAGTGACTTTGTTCTTAGACATTGTGCGCCCTTGGAAGCTAAGCCCTGAGGCATTGACCTGGGTTATCTTGCTAGCTGCCGCGGTTCCAACGGCTTATACCGGCGCTTCAGGTATTTTCGTTATCGCTGCAGGTGCCATCGTTTATAAAGAAGTCTACTCGGCCGGCGGTCGTCGCCAAATGGCATTGGCAGCAGCTGCAATGTCAGGCTCGATGGGTGTTGTGTTACGCCCATGCTTGCTGATCGTGCTGATTGCCGCATTGAACAAGCAAGTTACTACCAACGAGCTGTACGGTTGGGGTGTTGGCGTGTTTATGGTCACATCGACGCTGTTCTTGCTTTTTGCCATGATGGTGAAAGAAGACTCAACAGGTCGCGAGCGGGCTGTGTTCTCAACAGCATTACGTGACTCTGCACGTGCCTTGGTGCCTGTATCGCCTTATATCGTTATCACCTTGTTGGTGGTCTACGGTTATAAGTACCTACTTGATGCACAGCTCGATGAGTTCACTGCACCTGTGATGCTGCCGGTCATCATGTTGTTTATCGTGATTTTCGATAAAATTCGTCGCGAGCCCAAAGCTCAGGCTGTGCAGGTTAATCCAGAAGCCGAACGTCGCTTAAGTCTTGAGCAAGCTGTCCGCTTTGCCACTAATGAAACGATTGGCCACATTGGTGCGTTGATTATGCTGATGGCATTGTCTGTGTCGGTCGGTGGTGTGATCGAGCATTCTGGCATCATGGCAAGCGTCCCAGCCGATCTTGGAAACATATGGCTAACGTTGACTATTCTCATGTTTATGATGGTATTCATCGGCATGATTATGGATCCGTTCGGTGCGGTGATCTTGGTGTCCGCGACAGTCGCTCCAATTGCCTACTCAAATGGCATCAACCCGGTCCACTTCTGGATGGTTGTGTTGGCTGCTTTCGAGCTTGGTTATCTGTCTCCTCCAGTGGCACTGAACCAGTTACTTACTCGTATGGTGGTTGGTGAGGAAGAAATGGATGCAGCGGATGCTGAGGTCCGTCATAAGTCCTTCTACTACCGCTACGAGCGCTGGATTTTGCCAGTTGTCGTGATGTTCACAGGTCTACTCATCGTTGTGTATGGCGGTCAGAACCTCGTGATGCATGGTACTGAATGGCAAGAGTCACTTAACGGGATGTTGCTAAGCCTGTTCGGCTAAGCAGCACCCACAAAAAAGCCGGCGATTGCCGGCTTTTTTGTATCTGCGATTTAATGAATTAAACGCTACAGATTGAAGTTTTCTAGTGTGTTAAGCGACTTGCACTGGAATAGCGTTAGCGCTGTGACTAACGGTGTTGTCGATATTGCAATACACCAAGCGAGGCTTAAAAGCAGCAAGCTCTTCTTCAGCAAATTGGGCGTATGTGCAAATAATGACACGATCACCAGGCTGTGCTTTGTGTGCCGCAGCGCCATTAACCGAAATCATGCCTGAGCCAGATTCGGCACGAATAGCATAGGTCGTGAAGCGTTGGCCGTTACCGACGTTATAAATCTGAATTTGTTCGTATTCGCGAATGCCAGAAAGGTCAAGCAAGTCGCCATCGATAGCGCAGGAGCCTTCGTAGTCTAATTCGGCATGTGTGACACAGGCACGATGTAACTTGGCTTTCAGCATGATGCATTGCATGGGCGTTTACCTCCGCTCAGCAGCAAAAAAACAAGCACAGGGCGGTTTTAGGACCGACCTACATGTTGGGCGCGCCATTTTGCCGCAAGATGCGCGCGCGATCAATCACTCTTCGCTGTCAAATAAGGGATATCTATCAGTTTTACTGTAGGTCAAAAACAAGGTTATCAATAAGTCTGGTCTTACCTAAATGCGCAGCGACTAAAACAACCGCCTGAGGCTGGCTGGCATCAAAGTCATTCAGGTCTAAGCTATGAACGCTGAGATAGTCAATCTTGAAGCCACCTTGCTTAAGCGTGGATTTCGCTCGCGCAATGATCTCATCAGCGACGCTATCTGGCTTCTGCAGGGCGTCTCGAATATTGCACAGCGTTTGATAGAGCAATGGGGCTTTGCTGCGCTGTAGCTCAGTCATGTATTGATTGCGTGAGCTAAGCGCCAAGCCGTCAGTATCGCGCACTGTGGCAATACCAATAATATTGACGGGCAAGAATAAGTCGTGAACCAACTGCTTAATGACAGCGAGCTGCTGATAGTCTTTTTGGCCAAATAGGGCCATATCAGGCGAGACAATATTGAGTAGCTTGGTGACGATGGTGGCCACGCCGGTAAAATGGCCAGGGCGTGAGGCGCCACAGAGCTGTTCGGTCACTTCGCTGACATGAATGCTGGTTAACTGATTCAGGCCGTTGCTATAGATCTCGGTAGCCGCAGGAGCAAACAGCAAGTCACAGTCGGCTTCAGCCAACAGCGTGCCATCACGATCGAGTGTGCGCGGATAGCTGCCGAAATCTTCATTGGCGCCGAACTGCGTTGGATTGACAAAAATGCTGCAAACGACAAAGTCGGCACGGCGCTTTGCCTCATTAATTAGATGAATATGGCCAGCGTGCAAATTGCCCATTGTTGGTACGAAAGCAATGGATTTGCCGCTAGCTTTGGCCGAACGTAAAGCAGCGCGAACGCCTTGGATAGTGTGTTCAATCTTCATGGTGGCTCTACTTATTCCGCAAACGCATGTTCAGGTGCGGGGTATTCGCCAGACTTAACCTGTTCAATATAGCTGCGGAAAGCACCTTCAATTGAGCCATCGCCGCAACTAAGGAAGTTTTTCACAAATCGTGCGGGTTTGCCGCTATGAATGCCTAGCATATCGTGAACGACCAAAACTTGGCCGTCACAATGCGGACCTGCACCAATGCCAATGACTGGAACATCTACAGTTTCTTGTACGCGCTTGGCGAGATCAGTTGGGACGCATTCAAGCAGTATCATGGCGGCACCAGCAGCCACGACATTGCGCGCATCTTCTAATAGTTTAGTGCTGCTCGCCTCGTCACGGCCCTGTACTCGATAGCCGCCAAAGACATTGACCGACTGTGGGGTTAGGCCTAAATGTACGCAGCATGGAATGCCGCCTTGAGTCATTAGGCGAACGCTTTCACTTAACCACGAGCCACCCTCGAGCTTGACCATGTGTGCGCCAGCTCGCATCAGTGCTGCGGCATTGGCTAGAGTGTCCTCAATAGTCGCGTAGGACATAAACGGTAAGTCAGCCATGATTAACGATTGCTGATTTCCGCGCGCGACCGCTGTCGTGTGATAGGCCATGTCGGCAACCGTGACTGGCAGCGTTGAGTTATGACCTTGCAGAACCATGCCTAAAGAATCGCCAATTAATAAGACTTCGACGCCTGCGCGTGCCATTGCCGCTGAAAAACTAGCGTCGTAGCAGGTTAGGCAGCTGATGGCTTCGCCGCGTGCTTTCATGTCGCGCAAGGTGCGTAGCGTGATGGGTTTCATGGGCTTACTCCGCGCAATCGATAGTGCCAATCATGGCTGCGCATATTCACTTGAGGGAGGGTCAAGGTCAAGACTGCTGTGGCGTTATTCTACTGTGCTTGGCCAGCGTAAATCTGGCCATAGCGCTAAGCCGTCTCGGCTACAGCTTGCCGCTAATTCATCGGCTCGATGGCCATTGGGTAGAACACGCGCGGCGGCAATATCAGCCAGTGGAACTAAAACGAATGGCCGATGATATAGCTCAATGTGCGGAATGGTTAATCGCTCACTCTGCATTGCTATCTCGCCATATAGCAATATGTCGAGGTCAAGCGTGCGCGCACCCCAGCGTAGTAGGCGCTCGCGCCCGGCCATAAGCTCGATAGCTTGCAGGGCATCGAGCAAGGCGATAGGCGATAGGCTGGTGCTAATGCTGATAACGGCATTAGCGTAGTCGGGCTGGCCCTCAGGGCCTATGGCTGCGCTGCGGTATAGGTGAGAGATGGCAATAATGTGTATCTGCGCATGCGCTGCAAGTTGCTCTAGCGCAAAGCATAAGGTTTTAGGCGCATCGCCCAAATTGCCACCAAGGCCTATCGCAGCAAATTGCGACTCTACGTCAGTGTTAATGCTCATGGTTATTGCGACGGCGAAGCAGCTTTTTTAGGGCGACGGCGACGCTTTTTCGGCGCTGCGGCAGCTTCAGGTTTTGCTAATGCGCGTTGCATTTCGGCTTGTAAGCCTGGGTCGGCAGCTTGCCAACGTGTCCACCACGCCGCCATCTTGCCTGTGGCTTCACCAACGCTTTCGCGCATCAGCAGGAAGTCGTAGCCAGCACGAAAGCGCTCATTTGTGGCCATGATCTCGACTTGGCGTGGGCGTGGCGATTCGAGGCGCATCTGCATTTCCCAGATATCGCGCATGACTTGTGAGACGTGTTTGGGAATGGCTGTACGCGCTAATTGGCGGCTAACGGCATGTGTGCCAGCTTGTTGCCATGCGGGCACTGGTGGCACGCCATCATTGATTAGTGCTTGTGCTCGCGCCTGCACATCACCCCAGAGCAGGGCGGCAAAGAAGAATGCAGGATTGATGTGCTTGCCTTCCGCTAAACGCGCATCGGTACTTTGTGCAGTTTTCAGCCACAGTTGCTCGCAGGGATGCTCAGCGGGGCCAGGAAATAGCGGAGCAAATAAGCCATAGCCTTGCATTAGTGGCAGTAGTGGTGCGGCATGACCACTGGCAAATAGTTTTTGGCACTCGTCGTAGAGGCGATGCGACGACATTTCTTCAAGCAAGTGCGCCAAAGCTGGAATCGGCTTGGCGGTCGCCGGAGCAATAGTGAAGTTGAGCTTGGCGGCGAAGCGCACGGCACGCAGCATGCGCACAGGGTCTTCGCGATAACGTGTTTCAGGATCGCCTATGAGGCGAATAACGCGCTGCTTCAGGTCGGCTGCACCATTGGCGAAATCCCACAATGAGAAATCGGCAATGCGGTAATAAACAGCGTTGATAGTGAAGTCACGGCGGGCGGCATCTTCTTCGATGCTGCCCCAGACGTTATCGCGCAAGATGCGACCATCGGCATTGGTGCGAGCGCTTTGATCATCGCCATCGGCATGATTGGCGCGAAACGTGGCAACTTCAATGACTTCGCGGCCCCAGCGGACATGGGCTAAGCGAAAGCGGCGACCAATAATCTGACACTGGCTGCCAAACACTTGCTTCACATCTTCCGGCTTAGCGTTGGTGGCAATATCGAAATCTTTAGGAGATAAGCCAAGTAAAACGTCGCGTACGCCGCCACCAATAAGATAGGCATCGAAGCCACAATCTTGTAGGCGATACAGTGTTTTGACTGCTGCGGGACTGAGGTTCTTTCGAGAGATTGAGTGCTGGTCGCGTGGGATTACTACCGGCTTGAGCCGTGTCAGGTGTTTGCCCTGATTTCGCCAGCGATTTAGCCACTTCAACATACTTGCATCTCGAGCCTTGTAAATAAGGTGCGCATGATAGCAGGTTGATATCCGACTGTATGTTAGGGCTTGGTTTAGAACGCAAGGCGGGAGGGGTTACCTCCCGCGTACGCTGAACGGTGTGCGGTTTATGACCGTCTTATTATTTGGGCTTCTTTTATTATTTTTGCCCGAGCATCCTTGGCTTTTGCAGTCTCACATCCTGGCGAGCGCTTTTTTTATAGTGCCGGTTACCCGACAAGCGGCTTATTTTTATTGTTCCGCAATTACATAAAGCAGGTACTGTGCCAACTTTCAATAATTCTAGTTATTTCAGATAAATCATCGACTTGTAAATTTGTTGGATATGATTGTGTGTGTGGCATCAGACTAAAGTGTTACTTACTGACTTAGTTTGTGTAGATAGGTAACGTAACATGCGCGACTATTTTGTGATCAACGGCGTCGAGGAATGCCTAAGCGCTGGCGTCGTTCCCAGAGCGTCTTGCGACTAATGCCAAGCTTTTGTGCTAACTCTGTTTCAGACATTTGGTCCTGATGTTCTAAGACGAAGTGCTGAAAATAGTCCTCGAGGGATAGCCCTGTAGGTGGGTCATCATCGACCTGTACTGTTTGAGTTTGCCGGGTGGGATAAGCGGACTCAATGGCTAGTAAGCTGGGCGTAATAACCTCAGTTTCGGTCAAAATAACGGCTCGCTCGATGGCATTTTCCAGCTCACGAATATTGCCTGGCCAATGATAATGCGCCATTGCCTCCCGAGCCTCAGGGGTGAACGTTAGAGGTTTCGAGCCAACTCGCTCAATGGTTCTCACTAATAACTGATCAGCAATGGTGAGAATGTCGTCGCCCCGATCGCGCAGCGGAGGCAGTGACAGCTCCATCACATTGAGGCGAAAAAATAAGTCTTCGCGAAACAGGCCTTCGCTGGCGAGCTGCTTTAGGTTGCGATGCGTGGCGGCAATCAGGCGCACATCGACCTTGCGCGTTTGTGTAGCACCAAGGCGGCGGACTTCTTTCTCTTGCAGCAGGCGCAATAAGCGCGCTTGTGCTTCTAATGGCAATTCGCCGATTTCATCGAGAAATAACGAGCCACCATCAGCGGCCTCGACCAAGCCTTTGCGTAAGCCTTGAGCGCCGGTGAACGCGCCTTTTTCATGGCCAAATAATTCAGACTCAATCAATGACTCTGGAATGGCCGCGCAGTTTACCGAGATCAACGGTGCATCACGACGTGGACTTTGCTCATGCAATGCGCGCGCGACTAGCTCTTTACCGGTGCCAGACTCGCCTAAAATTAATACAGTGGTGTTAAGCGGGGCGACACGACTGATGCGTCGATGCATTTCTATCATCCCAGGGCAGTTGCCAATGATGCCGCTATCGGGCTTGGCTAACGCTTGCTCGGCACGCAGGGCGCGATTTTGTCGGCGCAAACGCTGCTCGCGCAAAATGCGATCGATAGTGATCAGCATGTCATCGTGATCAAACGGCTTGGCAATGTAGTCAGCTGCGCCCGCTTTCACGGCATCGACGGCTGAGCGAATGCTGGCGAAGCTAGTCATGATCAGCACGGGCGTTTCACCTGCACGCTCGATTAGTGCTGTGCCTGGCAGGCCAGGCAGCCGTAAATCAGAAATGATCAGGTCGTATAAATCCGGAGAAGACTGCGCCAAGGCCTCGTCGACACTGCCGGCTTCGGCAACTTCGTAGCCATTACGCTGCAATAGGCGCTTCAGGCCGCTGCGAATTACCTGTTCATCATCGACGACTAAAATACTGCTCACGCGTTCATATCCTCATTGCGTTTGGCGGCCGGTAGCGTGATTTGCACAATCACACCGGTGCCTTGATCGTAATCGCGCTTATCGATTAATTGGATGCGACCATCATGTGCCTCAATGATGCCATGAACTAGCGCTAAACCTAGCCCTGTGCCGTCACCGAGCGCCTTAGTTGTTACAAAGGGCTCAAATAAGCGTTCGCGCAAATCGCCATCGGGCAGGCCGTGCCCGAAGTCTTCAATCTCAATACGCAGTGATGGTCCGTGCTGACGAGCGCGAACCAAGATTCGGCCTGACTGCGTGCTGGCATCGCGGGCATTGCCGAGAAGATTGATGAAGACTTGGCACAGGCGCTGGGCATCACCATAGACGCCTAGGCTGCTATCGATATGCACTCGAAAATCAACTTGGCGCGCTTCCGGTGCGAGTTTTAGTAGATGCAGCGATTCATTGACCACGGCGAGCAAGGGCACATTGTCGAACTCGCCGCCGACATGATGCTCAGTGCGAGCAAAGCCCACTAAAGACTGCACAATGCTGGTGACGCGCTTGGTTTGATCGAGAATGTCTTGCGCGGTCGCATGCACTTCATGGTCGATCGCATGCTCAGCTTTAAGGTTTTGCGCTAAGCAGGCAATGCCCGTAATTGGGTTGCCGATTTCATGGGCGACACCAGCCGCTAGGCGACCAACTGCTGCTAAGCGCTCGCTATGGTGCAGGCGTGACTCAAGCTGTTGCAGGGCGGTTATTTCCTCCATAACCAGCACTACACTGCCATCGGCGTCGCCAATCATGGCGCGATGAAGGTTAATCCAGCGAGTTTGGCCATCGACATTTAGGCGGTGGCGCGATTCTAGCGCGCCTGGCTGGTTAAGAAATTGCGTCAGCGTGTGGTTCCATGGCTCGGGAAGGCTACTTAGTCGCGAGCCAATAACTTCGATATCGGCGCAGCCAGTAATATCCATGATGGCGCGATTCCAGCTCAGCACTTCAAGATCGCCCGCCAGCGTACATACGCCTAATGGCAGGTCGTGCAGAGTTTGGCGATGAAAACGGCGCAAGGTATCAAGCTCAGCAGCCAGCCCTGAAAGTTTGTCGCGATATTCCTCCAGGCGTGACTCAATAAAGTGAATATCTTCGCCGGGGCTTTGCGGCACGATTTGTTGAGGTAGATGTTTGTCGAGCAACTCCATGGCCAAGCTTGGCCCCAATAAGCCAGACAGGTTGGCGCCGAGCTGATCGCGTAGGCGGCGCAGTGCATAGGGGCGGCGTTCAGTGCTGGCCATATTGAGATCATTGCGCGCCATGCCAACTTCGCGCTCAGCGGTTAGCGGTCCGAGCGCTGGCGTTAGTGCTTTGACAAAAGCGTCCACTGAGTCGGCGGCCAAGCTCCAACGCACGGGGCTGCTGAGGTTATCGACTGAGCAGGCTTCGGCAACTTCACGATCGGCAGCAGATTGAGGCTGTAATAGCGAGACAACGACGAGGACGATGCCATTGCCCAGGGTGGCGATGATGCCCATGGCCTGCCAATGATCGAGTCGCGATGTGGTGATAATGCCGAGTAGCTTGCCGCTATCAAAGTTGGCTAAAAATAGTGACGGAATCGCCAGCATGACTATCCAAATTGCCATGCCAAAGCTCAAGCCTGTGAGCATGCCCGAGCGTGTCGCGCGCGGCCAAAACAGTAGAGCCAGCACACTAGGTGCTAACTGCAAAATGGCAACGAATGACAGCATCGACATTTCAGTGCTGTCGGGACGTAAACCAGGCAGCCAAGACAGCATAAAGGCTGCGAGCAAAATGAAGCCGATGAGAAAGCGGCGCTGGCGCTGAGTTTCTAGATAAAGTGCGTCGTCGGTAGGCCAGCCGCGTAAAGGCAAGATGACATGGTTTAGCGTCATATTGGCCAGTGCCAGTGTGGTGACAATTAAGATGCCGCTTGATGATGCTAGTGCGCCAATAAACAGCAGCAAAACTAGGGCGGGTGAGCGCGATTCGATAGCAACGCCGAGGCTGTAGAACTCGGGTAAGTCTGCTAGGCCGATGGCCTGTCCGGCCCATAAAATAATGGGAATGCCCAATGCCATCACCAGCAGATACAGCGGAAAGGCCCAGGTGGCGGTGAGCAAGTTGCGCGGCTCGCGGTTTTCCGTAAAAGCCATGTGATAGAGGCAGGGCATAACCACTGAGGCGAAGAAAAATACCAACAGAAGGCTGTGCCAGTAACCTGCCTTTAACGGTTGAAATAGGTTGCGCAAGGCTTCGGGGTGATGACTCAGCCAATCATTAACGCCTGCGCTGCCACCAAGCACGCCGAAGTAGGCGTAGAGGCCAACGGCCGAAATGGCAATGAGCTTAATCACGGACTCGAGCGCGATCGCCACCACAAGGCCATCATTTTCCTGATGGCGACTCGACTTTGCTCCAGCGCCAAACAGCGACGTAAAGCCGATGAGCATCACGCAAAATACTAAGCCCATGAGCTTGGTATTTGTGCCGCCGGTGAGTATGCGTGCGACCTCGCCGACGGTTTGCATTTGCGTGGTGAGCAATGGCATGACGCCAATTAACATGGCGATAGTTGCTAGCGTGCCGGCGGCTTGGCTGCGGTAGCGGAATGCGAGCAAGTCCGGTAAGGAGGTGAGCTGATGACTACGTGCAAGCCGAAAAAGTGGCTGCAAAAATACCGGAGCTAAGAGAAATGCGCCGGCTAGACCAATATAAAAAGTGAGAAAGTTGAAGCCGCTTTCGCGCGCGAATTGCACGGCACCAAATAGGCCCCAGGTGCTGACAAAAACGCCCAATGACAAAACAAACACTGCCGGATGGCGCACCCAGCGTAAAGGAATCCAGCCGTGCTCACTGGCGTAAGCGGCAAAAAATAAGAGCCCCAAATACGCGGTGGTTAGCGCAAATAGCAGGGTAGGACTAAAGATCATTTAAATCGCGGCTCCGTGCTACCCAATAGCCCAAGGCAATCAGTAGTGCCCAAATAGTGTAGGGGCGATACCACGCACTGCCGCCCTCACTCCACCAATCAATGATCACGGGTGAGAGTAAATAAGCGCCAGCAACAAATAGCAAAATTAGGCGGTCAATATACACGCGAGGGCTCCGAAACGCAGCGATTGTGCGTGTTGGCACGGTATCAGCTTTAGCTCATTGGGCAAAGTCAGGGCTGCTTAATGTCGCCTATTGGCAGCGCTGACTCACTCCAATGCGCCACGGCCCAGGTGATGATTTCGTCGATAAAGGCTTGGCGAAGCTCAGCTGGCGGCTGCTGCGCCAATAGTTGCAGCGCTAAAAAGACATTCTCTGCGGCATGATTATTGTTTAACGCGAGTGCATGGCTTTGCTTCGATAGCTTTTGGCCAGTGCTGTTAATAAGCATCGGGATGTGTAAAAACTGCGGTCGTGCCCAGCCTAGGCTATCGGCGAGATGACACTGGCGTGCCGTGTTGTCGAGCAAGTCAGTGCCGCGAACCACTTCGCTAATGCTCATGTCATGATCATCAACAACGGTGGCGAGCTGATAAGCCGGTAAGTCATCGCGCCGCCAAAGTATGGCATCGCCGCAGCTGCGGCTTAGTAGCTCAGACAGTTCACCGTGTAGGCGGTCATGATAGGTGCTTGCAGTGGCAGGCGATCGCAGACGCCAAGCGGCATCGCTAGCATTAGGGTGATGCTCGCCATGCCGGCACGGGCCTAAGCAGTCGAGCACGCCGGCTTCAGCGCGAGCGCTACGTGAGCAATCGCAGGCATAGACTAAGTTTTTGGCAATGAGCTCGGCCAATACTTCTCGGTAGCGCGCAATGCGTTGATGCTGCCAAACGATATCGCCGTCCCAGTGCAGGCCATGCGCCTCGAGCGTGCTAATAAAACTGTCAGCTGCGCCAGCTTGTTCACGAGGTGGGTCGATGGTGTCGATGCGAAGTCGCCAGAGGCCGCCCTGATGTTTGGCGCTGGCATAGCTGCTGATTGCAGCAAGAAGAGATCCGAAGTGTAGCGGGCCGGTTGGCGAGGGCGCGAACCGGCCGATAACGCGGTTAACCACCAACCAGCTGCTTTTCCTTGATTTCTTGCAGGCTCTTACAGTCGATGCACAGGGTTGCAGTAGGGCGGGCTTCTAGGCGGCGAATGCCGATTTCGATGCCGCAATCATCGCAGTAGCCGTAGTCATCTTTTTCGATGCGATCGAGCATTTGATCGATTTTCTTGATCAGTTTGCGCTCACGATCACGCGTGCGGAGCTCAAGAGAGAACTCTTCTTCTTGCGTGGCGCGATCGTTGGGGTCGGGCAGGCTGCCAGACTCATCCTTCATGTGGTGCACAGTACGGTCCACTTCCTGCATTAACTCGCGTTTCCATGAAATTAAAATTTCACGAAAATGCTTACGCTGAGGCGCACCTAAATAATCTTCACCTTTGGTTTCTTTATACGGTTCAACACCGTGAATGAGGACGATACCAATTGGTTTTTTCTTAGTTTTGGTGGCCGCAGTAGCCTTTTTTTCAGTAGTGCGGGTAGGCATTGTTCTTTCTCACGCAGATAATCGCTCTCTATAGCAGAGCATTGACAGGGGCGCAAACAAAACAGCGTTATTTGCGCGTTAACAAACTATTGTTCGATTAATTCGATGAATCCGTCCTGTATTTGGATGGGAACGCTGAGTAAGGACTCTCCTTGGCAGGGGCCGCTAACACAGAGGCCATCTTCAACTTGAAACAACGCGCCATGGTTGCTGCAAATGAGAAAATAGTTCTCGCTGTCCATGAATTCGTCGGGATTAAACTCGAGATTAATCCCTAAGTGTGGGCAGCTATTTTGATAAGCGTAGGTTTGGCCATCGCGGTTTACCACGATGACTTCACCAGCTGGAGAACGAAAGGCGCGGGCCTCATTTTCAACTAAATCGGCGTTGGCGCATAAACGAAAACCCATTGCTCCTCCTAATCAGCGCTGAGCAGCGCGCGATATTGTTCAATACTCAAGCGTGGGCCAAACTGCGACACCACTTGAGCGGCAGTGCGCATGGCTAAGCGTGCGCAATCTTCAAACGTCCAGCGTTGGCTTAAACCATACAGCACCGCACCAGCAAAGCTATCGCCAGCGCCTAGTGTATCCACCGGCGTGGCGGGACAGGCAGGCAGTTCTAGCACGCTAGTTTGGGTCCAGACCCAAGCGCCGTTTTTGCCACAGGTGATGATGCCGCGCTCAGCCACGCCGCGCAGGGTAATGAGGGCTTGATCAAGGTCATCGCAACCGGCAAAGCCACGAGCTTCATCTTCGTTGCAAAATAGTAAATCGACGCCATCGGCTAGCAGTGTCTTAAGCTGAGGCAGGAAGTATTGCACCATGGCGGGGTCAGAAAACGTCAGTGCGCGTTTAACGCCGGCCGCTTTCGCCAGCTCGTGTGCGTGCGCGACGGCATCGCGAGCCGAATCTGAGGTGCACAGATAGCCTTCGATATACAGCCATTTGCTGTCTTGCAGCGCTTCTGGGTCGAGCTCGGCGCGCGAGACTTCGGCGGTAATGCCCAAGTAAGTATTCATGGTGCGATCGGTGTCTGGCGTGACCATGACTACGCAGGTGCCGGTGACGCCTTCGGGACGTACTTCCTTCAGATTGGTGCTGACATCGGCGGCGAGTAGATCATCGCGATAGAGTGTGCCGAGCGCGTCATTTGCGACTTTGCAGTGATAGAAGCAGCGAGCACCCATGGCGCTGGCGGCAATGATGCTATTGGCGGCCGAGCCACCGCTGGCCTGCTTTAGGCGCGGTGCATTAGCATCAAGTGCGTTCAATAGCGCGGCTTGAGCATCGGCTTCAGCCAAGGTCATCACGCCCTTTTCAATGCCGTGCTGGCTCAAGAAGTCTTCATCAACAGCGTATTCGAGGTCGACTAGGGCGTTGCCAATGGCATAAATATCGAAGCGGCGGCTCATGGCGATCTCATTAGTTCAGTGAATTTCAGCGCGCATTATAGAGATGCTCACGCTTTCTGCCAGATGACAGTGTTTCCGCTACCGCATTGGCATGAGTACAATGCGACCTATTCTCTTTTTGTGGATGTTCTGCGTGGCCAAAACTCCAGCTTCTAGCGGTCGTTTAAAAACAGCGGCTGTCTTAGTTTTTATGTTGATCGCCTTGATCGGTGTCGTTGGTGGCGGCGCCTATATCATGCATTTAGATAGCATCGTGCGTGAGAAGTTTGAAGGCAAGCGCTGGGCGATTCCGGCCCGCGTTTATGCGCGGCCATTGGTGCTTACTAAGGGTGAGCAGCTGTCACAGCAAAGCGTTGAGGATGAGCTGCGCCTGTTGAATTATAGGCGCCTCGCCGGTGCGCCTTCTTCTGGCACTTACGATGTTGATGGCAATACGCTGTTTATTCATAGCCGTGGCTTTGCCTTTGGCGACGGTCGCGAACCTAGTCAGTTATTACGTATTCGTTTTCAGCAAAATCGTTTGGTGGAGCTGGCCAGCACACGCGTTGGTCAGCGCGGCAGTGTGCGTCTGGAGCCTTTAGTGATTGGCGGTATTTATCCTAGCCAAAACGAAGACCGCATTCTGATTCAGTTAAAAGAAGCGCCGCCGCATCTAGTCGATTCATTATTGGCCACTGAAGATCAGCGCTTTTATCAGCATATTGGCATTTCGCTGCGCGGTATTATGCGCGCAGTCTGGGTCAACATTACTAGCGGTCAGGTACGCCAAGGTGGCAGTACGCTGACGCAGCAGCTGGTGAAAAACTTCTACCTAAGCGATGAGCGTTCACTCACACGTAAAGTCAATGAAGCCCTGATGGCGTTGCTGCTTGAGGCGCATTACAGCAAGTCTGAAATTTTAGAAACCTATCTCAATGAAGTGAATCTTGGTCAGCAAGGCACTCGCTCAATTAATGGTTTTGGCTTGGCTGCGGAGTTTTATTTTGGCCAGCCATTGTCTGAGTTGTCTTTGCCGCAAGTGGCGTTACTCGTTGGCATGGTAAAAGGCCCCTCGTATTACAATCCGCGCCGTAACCAAGAGCGTGCCCTGCAGCGCCGCAACATCGTGCTCGATAACTTATATCGTGAAGATAAGCTCAGTGCGCCCGATCGTGATGTCGCGATGAATAAGCCCTTGGGCGTAATCGCTAAGCCATCGGCATCGAACAATCTTTATCCCGACTTTCTCGATGTTGTGCGCCGACAGCTGCGCGAAAGCTATAAATCAGATGATCTCACCAGCCAAGGGCTGAGCATTTACACCACGCTCGATCCACGGGTGCAAAATGCCGCTGATGCTGCCCTGCGCGATACCGTCGCACGTCTTCGCAAGCAAGGCCGCAAGCTAGATAAACTCGAAGGTGCTGTGCTAGCGGCTGATCTGCGCAGCGGCGAACTGCGTGCCTTAATTGGCGGTACGGGTGTTTTTACTGGCTATAACCGCGCCATCGATGCCTCGCGCCAAGTTGGCTCACTACTGAAGCCGGCTATATATTTAACAGCATTGAGCACGGGTCAATACACCTGGCAAACCCCGATTAGTGACGACCCAGTAGAAGTTGTGAGTGACTCAGGTAAGCGCTGGGAGCCGCAAAACTACGATAAGCAAAGCCACGGCTCGGTACCATTACGAACGGCTTTGGCTAGCTCGTATAACCAAGCCGCTGTGCGCTTGGGCATGACCGTTGGCTTGCCTGCTTTCATCAATACATTGCGTCAGCTCGGTGTTGAGGGTGACCTGCAAAGCTACCCATCGTTACTACTAGGTGCTTTGAATCAATCGCCAATACAGGTTTTACATTTGTATCAGGTCTTGTTAACTGGTGTGCGCTCACCGATTCAGAGCATTCGTGAAGTCGTTGATTCTGACGGCCAGACTTTGCAACGCTTTGCCGGTGAGCGTCGACAAGTCGTTGACCCCGCCGATACCTATGTTCTGCATTATGGCCTTGAGCAGGTCGCGCGCGCTGGTACAGCCGCGTCGGCGTATCGGCGCTTGCCGAGCAGCACAGTAGTTGCCGGCAAGACAGGCACAACGAATGATTTGCGCGATAGCTGGTTTGCTGGCTCGGCTGGCGACCTGTTAGGTGTGGTCTGGTTGGGTCGTGATGACAATAGCTCCACTGGCCTGTCAGGTGGCACAGGCGCATTGCCGGTATGGACCGATATGATGGCGCGTTTATCGCCAAGTTATCATGCGCCTGATATGCCTGCCGATGTGGCGTGGGAATGGCTAGATCCATCAACAGGTCGTCTAAGTAATGCTGAGTGTGGCGGTGTGCGCATCCCCGTGGCGGCTAAATCGCGGCCACAAGAAATGACGCCATGTGCCACTGGCGGCATCCCCGGCTTCATCGACTCCATGGTCGATGGCGTGATGAATCTATTCCGCTGAGTCGTCGCTAGCTGCGGGCGTCTTATTGCCTATTAAGGCGTCCTCTGCAGTGGGTTCGGGCACTGGTGGCGACTCGGTAGTGCTTGGTTCCGGCAGTGCATTAGTGTTGCCAATGATCTCAGGCAACATACTCTCCGGCAGCGCATCCTCGCTTGCCGAGGTGGGTTCAAACACTACATCTTTGCCAAACACGGCCTTGCCATCGAACATCAGAGTCATCACTGCCATTTCTAGGATATTGCCCTTGCTATCGGGGCCGCGAAACTTCACTGGGAAATTACGCAGGCCTGGCGCTAGCCAGATGTCGTAACCGCTTTGGCGTGTGCCATCGCTGCGAATGCGTGAACCAGTGAGATGAATGGTGCGCAGTACGCCGCCAGGCAGCTTAAGTTGATCTTCAGAAATGATATTAAGTGCAATTTCATACACGGAGCTACCCGTGGTGACCATGAGGCGTTTTTCAGCCTCGCCGCTATAGCTCACAGCCACGTGGTAGGGCAGGCTTGCCATGTCTTGAAAGTCGGGAGTTATTGGCGCCGTCTCTCGATGTCCAGCCTTGCCATGTATTACCACACCGGCGTCGCGATCAAAGTCTGCGTACTGCTTCAGGTCGTTATTCAGTAGGAGGCGGTAATGCTCGGGGTGTAAACCTTCTGGCGAAACCTGACCCTCACTGCTGAGCGTAGCGGTGAAGCCGAATTTGCTAGCATTGTTGATGATGGCGTAGCGAAAGCCTTCCATAAACCATTGCTGGGTGAGCTTGAGTTGGAAGCCGTAATAGCTCGCACGCTGCAGAGCGGTGACTTGCACTGGAAAGCTTGGTGCTGGCTCAATGATTTCAGGCGCCGGAGCATCAGCAACGATCTCATTGAGTAAGTCGTCACTGATGGTGGGCTCGGTAGCTTTGACGATAATTTCAGGCTTGGGAGTCGTCTTTGGCTTGGCCGCTACAGGCTTGGCTTGCTCAACGATTACCGGCGCATCTGGCTTGAGTAAATACACCACCGGCCATTCGCTTTCTGGCTTAGGTTTGGCGAAGGCAAGTTTGACGCGCTTGAGCTCTTCGGCAGGTTTTTTCGACAATACTTCATCGCTGCTTTCGTCCTGCCACGGCCATGACCATTCGATATCGGTGAATGTCAGCACATGCGCCAGCGCCGATAGCACAATAGCTATGCAGAGACGCTGGCGGCCTGTCATGACTTAGCGACGAGTCGCCATCAGCGCGCGTTCAGCTGCGGCGATGGTATTGCTAATGTCAGACTCGGTGTGCGCGATAGAGACAAAACCCGCCTCGAAAGCCGACGGTGCCAAATACACGCCCTCAGCCAACATGGCGTGGAAGAATGCCTTGAAATACTCGGTGTCGCCCTGCGTTGCCTCGGCAAATGACCACGCCGGCGTTTCGCTGAAAAAGAAGCCAAACATGCCGCCAATATGATGCGTGCTGATGGGTACGCCAGCCTTACGACCTGCAGCCTCGAGACCTTCGCAAAGCGCTTTCGTGCGCGCGCTTAGTTGCTCATGAAAGCCGGGCTGGCGTATGAGCGACAGTGTTTTTAAGCCAGCACGCATGGCAATTGGGTTGCCCGAGAGCGTGCCAGCTTGATAAACCGGGCCTAATGGCGCGATACATTCCATGATGTCGCGACGGCCACCGAAAGCGCCTACTGGCATGCCGCCACCAATGATTTTGCCCAGCGTGGTGATGTCGGGTTTAACGCCATAAAGCGCTTGCGCACCGCCGAGAGCAACGCGGAAACCAGTCATCACTTCATCAAAAATAAGCACGCTGCCGGATTGATCGCAGACTTCGCGCAGGCCTTGCAAGAAGCCAGGACGCGGCGGAATCAAATTCATATTGCCGGCGACAGGTTCAACGATGATGCAGGCAACCTTGTCGCCATGCTCGCGGAAATAATCACGCACGGCATCGAGGTCGTTGTAGGGCAGAGTAATGGTGTGTTGCGCAATGCTGGCGGGCACGCCGGCAGAGCTTGGCACGCCTAAAGTTAGTGCGCCTGAGCCGGCCTTCACCAGCAGCGAGTCGGAGTGGCCGTGATAGCAGCCTTCAAATTTCACCAAGACATCGCGGCCGGTAAAGCCGCGCGCTAGGCGAATGGCGCTCATGGTGGCCTCGGTGCCAGAGCTGACCATGCGCACTAAATCCATCGATGGCATGAGTTCACAGACGATGTCCGCCATTTCCACTTCAACTTCCGTTGGCGCGCCAAACGATAAACCTAATGTTGCCGCTTCTTGAACTTCGCGAATCACATCGGGATGAGCATGACCCAAAATCGCTGGACCCCATGAGCAGATATAGTCGATATAGCAATTGTCATCGGCGTCAAAAAGGTAGGCACCTTGAGCGCGCGAGAAAAATATCGGGTTACCGCCGACGCCACGAAAAGCGCGCACGGGCGAATTCACGCCACCGGGAATGTGTTTGCAGGCGGCGGCAAAAAGCGCTTCGGATCGATTGCTGCTCATTGGGTGTAAATCTCCTGGGTCAGGCGCTGGCTGCGCGTGATGGTGTCATCGCTGCGCCAGAGCTCGCTAATAACTGCGATGGCATCGGCGCCAGCATTGCGGATAGGCGCGATAGTATCGACGCTAATGCCGCCAATCGCTACCAGCGGCAGGGAAAATTCTGCGCGTGCGGCGCGTAAAATATCGAGGCTGCAAAGTTGCGCCTGAGGCTTCGTGGGTGATGCGAACATGGCGCCAAACGCAAGATAGTCTGCGCCGGCGGCGACAGCATTTCGGGCAAGGCTTAAATCATTGTGGCAAGTAACGCCGATAATGGCGGCTCGCCCCAATACAGCACGCGCATGCGCCACTTGGCCATCACTTTGGCCAAGATGGACACCGTCGGCGGCGGTAGCTTGAGCTAGCGCAATGTCATCATTGACGATAAACATAGCGCCGAATTCGCGACATATCACGGCCAATGCCGAAGCTTCGCGCAAGCGCTTAGCCTGATCTGAGCTTTTATCGCGATATTGCAGCACACGAACGCCGCCGATCAGCGCTAAACGCGCCTTCGTCAGCAGCTCATCGCCAAGGCTGGCATCGGTAATGGCATAGATGCCGTGAATACGCATAGGTTTTTGCGTTAGAGCAGCCAAGCGGTTTGGAATGAATTGGCCAGTATCGCGAGGCCGGTCGGCGTGCAGCAGAGCTTGGCGCACAAAGCTTTCGGTCAATGGTACGGCGTCGCGCACAGAAAGCCCGCGTGCCATCGCCGCACTTAATGTTGCCGCCAGTGTGCAGCCCGAGCCGTGAAACTCACCATCGAGCCGAGCTTGTGATGTCTCTAGTGTCAGCTCACCATCTATATAAAGTCGATTGACTAGCTGATTGCCGGGCTCGTGACCGCCAGTTACCCAAATAGCCGATGCGCCAGCTTGGCTTAATACACGGATCGCCTCGGCATCATCTTCGCAGGCAGCGAGGCGGCGTAGCTCCAATGTATTCGGCGTGATCACCGCTGTTTGTGGCAGCACGGCGACCAATGCGGCGCGTAAATCATCGTGCGCTAAGTTGCCGCCGGCGTTGGCTGAGAGCACAGGGTCGAGCACCACCGGAATGTGCGGATGCTTGGTCAGAAGCGCGAAAATAGCCTCAACCACAGCTCGCGAGCCCAGCATGCCAATTTTTACCGACACCACATTCAGGTCAGCCAGCACCGCTTCAGCTTGAGCAATGAGTAGCTTGGTATCGACCAATGAGAAGTCATAAACGCTTTGGCTGTCCTGCACAGTGAGTGCGGTGCACACCACGGCCGCATGGCCACCAAGGCCAGCAATCGCTTCAATGTCTGCTTGCAGGCCGGCGCCGCCGGAAGGGTCTAGGCCAGAAAAGCATAAAGTCACTGGGCGCATGGAATTCATATGGGTTTCACCACCACCAAGATCACAATGACGACCAAGGCCAGCACCGGCAATTCATTGAAAATACGAAAATAGCGACTGCTGTGCTGGCTACGCCGCTCCGCCAAAGCAATGCGCAAGCGGTTGCAATAGAGGTGATAGGCCAAGAGCAGGAGCACCAACGCAAGCTTTGCGTGCAGCCAAGCTTGATGGCCATATGCCGGCCATACCAACACCAATAGCCAGAGGCCGAGCACGACGCTGGCAATCATCGAGGGCATCATAATGCCGTTGTATAGACGCCGCGCCATGATGACGAAACGATCATGGCTGATCTCATCCTGACTTTCGCTGTGATAGACAAATAGTCGCGGCAAATAAAATAGGCCAGCAAACCAGCACACCACAGCGATGATATGAAAGGCTTTAATCCACAGCATGAACGTCTCCTAGCAAGGCCCGCAGTCTGCCAATAATGGCGGCGCTAGGCTAGTTGGCAAGAAAAAACACTAGGAACGTTTGCCCTATGGCCGTGGTTTCCCGATAATCCTTGGCCTGTCTGAAGTTTTTCAAGCCAGCAAGCGAGGAGCAGTCGTGATAAAGGTCGGAATTGTAGGTGGCACGGGTTATACCGGTGTTGAATTACTGCGCTTATTAGCGCTGCATCCTGAAGTTGAGCTGACGGCGATTACGTCGCGTGGCGAGGCGGGTCAGGCTGTATCGGCGCTTTATCCGAACCTACGCGGCTATGTCGACATCGCTTTCTCGGAACCATCCACTGCTGTTTTGTCGACATGCGACGTAGTCTTTTTTGCCACGCCCAATGGCATTGCCATGAAGCAAGTGCCCGAGTTGCTGGCCGCCGGCGTGCGTGTCATCGACTTGGCCGCCGACTTTCGCATTAAAGATCCTGTGGAATGGGCGAAATGGTATGGCATGGAGCACAGCTGCCCACACCTGCTCACCGAGGCCGTCTACGGTCTGCCTGAAGTCAATCGCGAGGCCATTAAAGGTGCGCGCCTGGTTGCGAACCCTGGCTGCTACCCAACGTCAGTGCAACTTGGTTTTCTGCCTTTGATCAATGCTGGTGTCATTGCTACAGATGCGCTCGTGGCCGATGTGAAGTCGGGTGCTTCCGGCGCTGGCCGTAAAGCTGAGATTGGCACGCTGATGGCCGAGGCCGGCGAGAGCTTCAAGGCTTATGGCGTTGCTGGTCACCGCCACTTGCCCGAAATTAAGCAAGGCTTGGCGCTAGCACATGGTGCTCCGGTTGGCTTGACGTTTGTGCCACATTTATTACCAATGATTCGCGGAATTCACTCTACGCTTTATGCGCGCTTGATCAAGCCTGTGGACGACTTGCAGGCACTGTTTGAGGCGGCCTATGCAGATGAGCCTTTTGTCGATGTCATGCCAGCCGGCAGCCTGCCAGAAACTCGTAGCGTTCGTGGCGCCAATACTTGCCGTTTGGCGGTCTATCAGCCTCAAGGTGGCGACACCGTCGTCATACTTTCGGTCATCGACAACCTAGTTAAAGGTGCTGCCGGCCAAGCCGTACAAAACATGAACCTGATGTTTGGCTTTGATGAACGTATGGGCCTAGCGCACATTGGCTTGTTACCCTGATGGCTAAGCGAGATGCCATCAGGCGTTATATGCCAACAGTACGCGGGCCAGTCATTGCTTTTTTCACTAGTGCTTGGGGTATGCTCACTATTGCTATAGTTGCGGCGGCCGTTGGTTTTTTTGCCAGCCAGTTAGTGAATCAATCACTAGGCGCCGATCATGAGAGCAGTTTGCAGAAGCTGCGCGACAGTTACGAGAAGCGCTTGTCTAATGAGCGTGAGCGCGTCGCTGTAAAGGCCAAAGAGTACGATATTATCGATGCCGCTTCGCAACGCTTGCAGGAAGATAACCAAGAGTTGCTGGCTGGCATGTCAGCGCTGGAGAGTCGCGTTACGTTTTATAAGCGCATGACATCGCAGAAAGCTGCCAATGTGCCGCTGGCCATCGAGCTGTTTGAGTTGCTGCCGACCAAAGATCCGAAGGTCGTGCGCTACCGATTATTGATTGTGCGTAGCAACGCATCCGGCAATGCGACTGAAGGGCGTGTTAAGGTGAAAGTCAGTGCCGGCAGCCGTCAAATTGAGCTGCCTGTCGATCAGCCGCGATTTACATTGCGTTATTACCAGCAATTTAGTGGCGAATGGCGTCTACCCGATGGCTTCAACCCGGAGCGTGTAGACGTACAAGTTCGCAGTGGCGCCAACAGTTTAGATCGGCGCTACAAATGGGAAATTAAGACTCGTTAAGGTGTGAGCTATGTTTAAGAAGAGTAAAAATGATCCAGCTGCCTATAAAGACCATAGCTTTATTAGCAGCCAATCAACCATCCAAGGAAATATTAGCTTTGTTGGCGGCCTTCATGTTGAAGGGCGTATAGAGGGCAATATCAACTCTAAAGAAGGTTGCTTAATGGTTCATGGCCATGTCGCAGGCGACATCGACGTGCCTAATGCCATTATTAGCGGTACGGTACATGGCAATATTACTTGCTCGGGCCATCTTGAATTGGCCAAAGGCGCCCGTGTTCATGGCGTAGTAACGTATCAGAATATGGAAATGCAATTGGGTGCAGAGGTGGTTGGTCGCCTTTGCGTGCTATCTGCTGAGCAGTCCTCGCCGAAAAATGCATCATCTAAGGCTGAGTCAAAAGCTGATGCAGAGCAGGCTCGCCCAGTGACAAATGTTCGCGCAGTATAATGCGCAGCCTGCAACAGGCTTTTTTGCACTATCTAGGTGAAAGTCATGAGTGAACAAACTGCCGCTTTAGCGCTTTCTGACAAAGCAGCGGACAAGGTACGTAAATTACGCGAGGGCGAAAATAACCCAGCGTTGCGACTTCGCGTCTATATCACGGGCGGTGGCTGCGCGGGCTTCTCTTACGGCTTCACTTTCGATGACGAAGTAAAAGACGGCGACTCCAGCTTTGCCAATGGTGATGTCGAGATGCTCGTCGATCCTATGAGTTATCAATATCTCGTGGGGTCTGAAGTTGACTATGTCGAGGGCTTGAATGGCTCGCAATTTGTCATCCACAATCCCAACGCGCAATCGACTTGCGGTTGCGGCTCGTCGTTTTCAATCTAGCGATAGCTCCAGCCTAGTGTCTGTCTAGGCTGGAAAGTATCCGCCCAGCACGCGAGCGCCTCGTGCGCCGGTTACTTCGGGCACATTGCCGCTTAAGCCTTGGGTAAAGCGCATCGCCAACCACGCAAAAGCCATCGCCTCAATAGCTTGCGCCGGATAGCCATAAGCCTCGCTGCGTTTGCACTGCCAGTGTGTAAGTTTTGCCGCAATGGCTTGGCAGAGCGCGGTGTTATTGGCGCCGCCACCACATAAAATGAGCTCGCCACTTGGCGCTTCCCGCAAAATCGCATCCGCAACTGTCGTCGCTGTTAGGGCGAGCAGTGTTGCTTGCACATCTTCGGGTTTGATGTCTGTGCCTACTAGTACCAACTGCTGCTCTAGCCAGCTCATGCCAAAGCTCTCGCGGCCGGTACTTTTCGGCGCCGGTGCCGAAAAGTAGGGCATCGCTAGTAGCGCATCAAGTAGCCCCTGATGGCAGGTGCCGCTAGCGGCCCAGCGCCCATCTTCGTCATAAGCCTTGCTGGTATGACGCTGACACCAGCCATCGAGCAGCATGCTGGCGGGCCCTGTGTCGTAGCCGCGCACGCCACGACCTGGCTGCATGACACTTATATTAGCAATGCCGCCTAAATTAAGTGCCACCACGCAGCGCTCGCTTTGGGCAAAAATTGCTTGATGAAACGCGGGCACTAAAGGTGCGCCTTGGCCGCCTGCCGCCATATCGCGCTGACGAAATTGTGCCACCACAGATATGCCGCTTAGTTCTGCTAATAAGCAAGGGTCGCCAATTTGTAGCGTATATGGGTGGTCGCCGTGAGGGCGATGGCGCAGTGTTTGACCGTGGCTGCCAATGGCGCGCACATCGCTAGGACTTAACTGATGCTCTGCAAGCAGCTCATTAATCAGCGCGGCTGCTCGCTCTGACCACCATTGCCCAGCGCGCCCGCTGCGATCAATCTCATTTGCGCATCCTGCAGCTAATGCAAGCAACTCTTGGCGCTCATCAGCTAGCCAGATATGGCTTTTCTCTCCAATAAGCCGCGGCACACGCTCATTGCTGAAGTCCACTAGTGCGGCATCTAGAGCGTCGACACTGGTGCCAGACATTAGACCAATAAACAGCGCAGACATGGCGCCTCCAAAACAATAAACGGTGCAATGAACTCTAGCAGGCTTAGCGTGGCGTCGGCGCAGCAGAGTGCTAAACTCTGACCATTGGTTTTTATGACCGCCATGACAAAAAGCTTAAGCCTATGACACCCGAACAACAGCTCGCGCTCATCATGCGCGGCACTGAAGAGATCATCCCTGAAGCCGACTTGCTAGCAAAGCTCCGCGAAGGCCGGCCACTACGTATAAAGGCGGGCTTTGATCCTACTGCTCCAGATTTGCACTTGGGCCACACAGTACTGATCAATAAGCTCAAGGTATTTCAAGATCTTGGGCATGAAGTCATTTTCTTGATCGGCGATTTTACGGGCCGCATTGGCGACCCTACCGGCAAAAATATCACCCGCAAGCCATTAACCGAGGAGCAGGTCGCGCAAAACGCTAAGACCTATGCCGAGCAAGTGTTCAAAATTCTGGACCCTGCACGCACGCGCGTGGTGTTTAACTCGGAGTGGATGGCGAAGTTGTCGGCAAGTGACTTAATTGGCTTGGCAGCGCAGTACACCGTTACTCGCATGATGGAGCGCGATGACTTCACTAAGCGCTTTGCGGCGCAGCAGCCGATAGCTATTCATGAGTTCCTCTACCCACTATTGCAGGGCTATGACTCAATTGAACTAAAAGCTGATGTCGAGCTAGGCGGCACCGATCAAAAATTCAACCTACTCATGGGTCGTACGCTGCAAGGCCGTTATGACCAGGCTGCTCAAGTCTGTATCACTGTGCCTATTCTCGAGGGTCTCGATGGCGTGCAGAAGATGTCAAAGTCCTTGGGCAATTACGTTGGCGTCTCCGATGCGCCGGGTGAGATGTACCAAAAGCTGCTTTCTATCCCCGATACCGTGCTGTGGCGCTATTTTGAATTGCTAAGTTTCCGCAGCATTGAAGAGGTTGAGGCTTTGCAGGCAGAGGTAGCTGCGGGCAAAAATCCGCAAGAGGCGAAAAAGCTATTAGCTGAAGAGATTGTCACGCGTTTTCATTCGGCCGAAGCAGCAGCGGCAGCACCGCAAGCGGCAGGCAATGTGCTGCGCATGGGTGATATTCCTGCGGATGTACCGGATGTAGACGTAGTCATGGAGTCCGATGAGCCAATCTATTTGGTAGCGATTCTTAATCGTGCCGGCTTAGTTCGTAACTCGGCGGCTGCAAAAGATGTTGTTACGCGCAGGGCTGTATACATTGATGGCCAGCCAGCAATTGACGGCTTTTCAATGAAGCGTGGCGATAGTTGCGTGATTCAAGCCGGTAAAAAGGCGATAGCGCGCGTTACGCTGCGCTAATGGTGAATGCCGAGAGCATGAGCAAAGTCGCTAAATCGCTCATGGTTCGTACAAAATGGCATGGTTTTGCTGAGAAATTGAGCGGTTGAAACAAATATGTCAAAAAGCACTTTACACGCTCTCAGGCATCCCTATAATGCGCCCCACACCAGCGCTGCTTCGGTAGCGAAACAAGATTAGTTGTGTAAAAACAGTAACTTGGGTGTGGGGAGTGAGGTTGATTATAATTACTTCCCGTTGC
>Ga0114915_1000097_pt1 | contig 41595 bp, 36 predicted proteins | sample MalvirAntarct_55_FD_87288 | JGI IMG/M metagenome (GOLD analysis project Ga0114915, IMG submission 87288) | Marine viral communities from the Global Malaspina Expedition - Malaspina viral metaG Antarct_55 | ecosystem: Environmental > Aquatic > Marine > Oceanic | place: South Georgia Island...
CACCATCGCTATAAGGCGTTAGCACTTCCAAATCTTCGGAGCAGGCATGCATGATTTTTAATGGCCCAGCCGCGCCCAGCAAAGGCGCTAGGCAGGCTAAGTCATCAATGGCGACAGGATCGACGAGCATTTCGCCGTGGCCATCGCCAAGTTGTAGTAGGCCCAGTATGGGATAAAACGTGTCGACCCGAATGAACTCGGAGTCGATGGCCAGCGGTTGGGCGTGCTGCCAACGCGGCAAACTCTCGGTGAGCGCGCTGGCAGAGGTTTGATGAATAAATTCGGGCACTAAAGATCCAGTTGTTTGGCTATCACTTCGTTCATGATCTCATAGGTGCCGCCGCCAATGGAGAGAATCCGGTTATCTCGATACAAACGTTCAACCAAAGACTCGCGCATATAGCCCATGCCGCCGAAAATTTGCACGGCTTCGGTGGTGACAAAATCGCTAACTTGAGTGGCAAAGTTTTTCGCCATCGACACTTCTTTCAGCGAAGGAATGCCTTCGCTCATACGTGCTGCCACGCGATAGGTGAACTCACGACTAGCCTCTAAGCGTGTCGCCATATCAGCGAGCTTATGGCGAATGATCGGCATACGACCTAAATGCTTGCCAAAAGCTTCGCGCTCTTTTGCCCAGCGCAGGCTTTCTTCCAAGGCTAGCGTTGACGTCATATTGGCCATGATCGATAGGTTCAAACGTTCCATTTGAAAGTTGCTCATGATCAGCAGAAATCCAGCATTTTCGCTGCCGATCAAGTTGCTTGCTGGCACTTTCACATCATCAAAAAATACTTCAGCGGTATCAGATGCCCACCAACCCATTTTGCGCAATGGTTTGCCAGTTGAGACACCGGGTGCATTGCGGTCAATAACCAATAAGCTGATGCCGGCATAGCCAGGGCCGCCTGTACGCACGGCAGTAACGTAGAAATCGGCACGAATGCCCGAGGTGATGTAAATTTTGCTGCCATTAACGACATAGTCGTCGCCAACACGCTCTGCGCGCGTTTTTAATCCAGCAACATCGGAGCCGCCTGATGGCTCAGTAATTGCCAACGCGGCGATCATTTTGCCTTGCAGTGTTGGCACAGCGTAGCGCTGGCGAAGATCGTCGCTGCCCCATTTCACGATGGGTGGTAAGGCAATATCAAGCGAGCCAAGGCTGGCAGCAAAGCCACCAGAGCCAGAGCGCATAATTTCTTCGGTCATGGCGATTTTTAAGAAAATATCTTCACCTGTGCCGCCTAACGCTTCGGGATAGCCAACACCGAGCAAGCCTGCATTAGCGGCTTTTTCATAGATTTCGCGCGGAAAAGTACCGGTCTCTTCCCAATCATTGATATGCGGCAGTACTTCGCGGGTAACGAATTGGCGAGCACTGTGGCGGGCTATTTCATGGGTTTCATTAAAATATGAGGGATAAAGTGACATGACAGACTCCAAAATCGCCGATCGAAATAACGGCGTGACCGAGCGGTTCTATCATTCATTACGCATCTTCTCAAGAACTACTTTTATTAGGTAATGCGTTGCTCTAAAAAGCGCTCAATATCGAGAGCCGAAAATGGCCAATAGAGCGCGGCGCCCTCACCATGGCGCAGCACAGGAATACGCTCGCCAAACTGCAGGCAAAGCGCATCATCGAGCGCAATATCGATGTATTGCCATGCTATCGGCCGCACCAGGCTAAGCTGCTTGAGCACGCGTTCAGCGTCATCGCAGAGATGACAGCCAACAGTGCCTAGCAGCTCAAGCACGCCTTAGGACTCAGGGCGGTTGCGATGGCGAATGCGCCAGCAACGGTGGATTTTCTGGTTGCGCTGATAATCAAAACCAATGGTCTCAGCACTGATGTCCTCAATCTCAAACTGCGCCATCAGCGCCTCGTCGAGGCCGAATTTGCGGAAGTTATTGGAGAAATACAGTGTGCCGTCATCAGTTAGTAAGCGCATGGTCAGTTGCAGCATGCGCACGTGATCGCGCTGCACATCGAAAACATCTTCGCTGCGTTTCGAGTTAGAGAACGTCGGCGGATCAAGGAAAATCAGTTCGTATTGCTCAATCGGTCGCGTCGCAACTTCTTCCTGCAACCACGCCATGACATCAGCCTGAATCAGGCGATTTTGCTCATCGGGCAAGCCATTCAGGGCTAAGTTACGTTCAGCCCAGAGCAAATACGTTGGCGATAAATCGATGGTCGTGGTGCTCAGCGCGCCGGCTAAAGCAGCGTGCACACTAACCGTACCCGTGTAGGCAAACAGGTTGAGGAAATGAGTGCCTTCAGCCTCACGAGCAATGCGTTCGCGCATTGGGCGGTGATCTAAAAAAAGACCGGTGTCGAGGTAGTCTGTGAGGTTGACCAATAGCTGCGCCTTACCTTCGCGCACTTCAAAAAACTTGCCACGCTTGGCCTGCTTTTCGTACTGTTGTTTGCCACTTTGGCGTTCGCGTACTTTCAAAAAAACTTTGTCGCGATGCAGGCCCATGATGTGGCGAATCGCACGCAATGCCAGCTTAAAGCGCATCGCCGCTTTTTCAGGATCGATGGTTTTCGGCGGCGCGTATTCCTGCACATGCAAACGGCCATCGTAGACATCGACGGCTAAGTTGAACTCAGGCAAGTCAGCATCATAAAGACGGAAACAGCGGATGCCCTCGGCATTGGCGATTTTCAGCGCCGCTTTTAGATTCTTCTGCAGGCGGTTGGCAAAATCCATGGCCTCGGGCGGCAGCTCATCATCGCTAGGATAAAACGCCAGCGGCAACTCAGCTTCGGCTGGAATCACGCGACCATGGCGAGCAAAAATCGGCAGCGCGCCGTTAAACAGGCGCTGCGTATTTTTATGCTCTAGGCCTAAAGCGTCGGCGTGCTCGATATTGGCGGCCAGCACTACGGCATCCCAATTCGGCAGATGCTTGCGCAGCTCGCGGCCGAGTGCGCGATACACATATTTAATGCTGTCTTCTTCGCCCAAACGCTCGCCATAGGGCGGATTAGTGGCGATTACGCCGGGCACAGTGAAGTTTTCACCTGCGCCGGTCTCGGCAGCATCCCAGTCGTTAGGCAATGGCCAGTCACCAATACTGTGCTGGGCGAAATGCATCCACTGTGCAACACCAGCGGCTTGCGCGTTACGTTGGGCACTGCGAAGCGCATCGGGGTTGGTGTCAAAACCAACTAATTGCGGTGGTGATTTTTCCTGAGCCGCGAGTCGCATGGCCACGGCTTCATCGCGTACTTCGCGCCACACGTTTACGTCATGACCCATCCAGCCTTCGAAGCCAAAACGCACACGCGCCAAGCCTGGAGCAATATCGGCCCACATTTGCGCGGCTTCAATGAGCACAGTGCCGGAGCCGCACATTGGGTCAAATAAACGTCCTTGGCCGCGCGCTGGCCAGCCGGCTTGCATGAGCAAAGCCGCGGCCAATGTTTCCTTTAAAGGCGCGTCGGTTTGCGCCACGCGGTAGCCACGCTTGTGCAAGCTATCGCCAGAAAAATCGATGCTAACGCTGATATTTTCTTCTTCAATGAACAAGTGCAGGCTGAGATCTGGCTGCTCACTATCGACTGATGGCCGGTTGCCGGTGCGATCACGAAAGCGATCCACGATGCCATCTTTTAAACGTAGGCTAGCAAAGCGTGTGTGGGTGGCTACGCCTTTAGAGGCGGCAGCACGAATGGCAAAACTAGCGTCTTCACGCAGCACATTTTCCCAAGGATATTTCAGTGCGGTTTGAAATAACTTGTCGGGATCACCAGAAGGCACGCTAAACAGCGGCAGCAGCACGCGCGAAGCTAAACGCGACCATAAGCACAGACGATAACCAGTGGCCAGATCGGCTTGCACCGAAATTGCACCTTTGAGCTGGCGTGGCTGACTAGCACCAAGCGCAATTAATTCATCGACCAATAGCTCGTCGAGACCATCGGCACCGGTAACAATCCATTCGCGCAATTCGGTATTAGTGGCACTCATGATTCACGGCTCACGACTGCTTCCGCCTGCTGCGCGGCTTTCTGTTGCATGGCGCGCGAGGCACCCAAAATTGCTTGGCGTATCACATCAGGCCCCTCATAAATAAAACCGGTATAGACCTGCAACAAAGATGCGCCGGCTTGAATTTTTTCAGCTGCTGAATCGGCATTGGCAATGCCGCCAACGCCGATCAAAGGCAGTTTGCCATCGAGTGCAGCATTCAGCTCACGCAATACGCGTGTGGCTGATTCGCGCACTGGGCGACCGCTTAAGCCACCAGCTTCATCGGCATACTGCAGGCCAGCTACAGCTTGGCGACCGATGGTGGTGTTTGTCGCAATAACGCCATCGATGCCTTGCTCAAGAAAAACTTTAGCCATCGACTCGACTTCTACTAAGGCTAAATCAGGCGCAATTTTCACCAGCAAAGGCACGTATTTACCGTGCGTTGCGGCAAGCTCGAGCTGCTTAGATTTCAACACCTCTAATAAACGTTGCAGTGCAGCCTCGCCTTGCAGGCTGCGCAAACCCTGCGTGTTTGGCGAGGAAATATTGACCGTGATGTAACTCGCGTGGGCATAGACTTTTTCTAAGCAAATCAGATAGTCGTCGGCGGCATTTTCCACCGGCGTATCCGCATTTTTACCGATATTAATGCCTAAGATGCCGGCAAATTTAGCGCGCTGAACATTGCGCACGAGGGCATCCACGCCATCGTTATTAAAGCCTAGACGATTGATGATGGCACCCGCCGCTGGTAGGCGAAACATGCGCGGCTGTGGATTGCCAGGTTGTGGGCGTGGCGTGGTGGTGCCAATTTCGATAAAGCCAAAGCCTAATGCGGCCATGGCATCGATGTAGTCACCGTTTTTATCGAGACCAGCAGAAAGACCAACGGGATTGGGGAAATCTAGACCAAGCACTGAAACAGGCTGTGTTGGTGGTTGCGGCCAACGCTGCATAAAGCCCATGCGTTCAGCCCAGCGTAGACCGCCAAGCGCGACGTGATGCGCAGTTTCAGGCTCAAATTGGAACAAGGCGGCGCGCGCCAACGGATACCACATCAGTCATTTCCCACAGCATCAAGAGGCGCAGATTATACGCCATGGCGCGCGGCAAGAGACACCGCGCGCCAACACAGAGGGAATTAAACCTTAGCCGCGAATACGCGACAGCGTCTCTCGCGTATCCGATGATAAATCGCCGGATAAAAGCCCATCGAGTTCTCGTAGGATATGCGCTTGCCTAGACTCATCGAGCTTTTGCCAAATGCCGAAAGCGCCAGCTAGGCGCGAGGCCAGTTGCGGGTTACGCGCATCAATGGCGAGCAACTGCTTAGCTATTAGGCCATAGCCCCTGCCCTCTGCATCGTGAAATGCCACGGGATTATTGTTGGCAAACTGGCCAATAACAGCGCGTACGCGATTGGGCACAGTGGCATCAAAATCGCTGTGCGTGAGCAAGGCCTCGACGCGTTCGCGTGTTTCAGCTTGCGGCGCACTGGCTTGGGTCGCGAACCATTGATCCAACACTAGCGGCTCATGCTTCCAGCGTGCATGAAATGCCTGCAAAGCATCATCGGCACCGGGTAATTGATGATGAACCAATGTCGTCAAGGCGGCTTGCTCGGCGCTCATATGCGGCGCCTCTTTCAACCAATGTTGTGCAATGGCCGCAGCCGCACCTGACTGCAAACGCGCCAAACCATCCAGCGCTACCGCCTCGACACTGCGGGCAGCAATGGCTTGTGCGCTGTAAACATATGGCTTGAGCATTTCTTGCTTGGCCAACACCGTACCCAATGCGCTTTGCAAGGGTGCTATTACTTGCAGCAGCACACTCTCACGCGCGCGCTGCAAAGCTTCGGGGTCATAACAGGCCACTTGATCAGACAAATACGCCAAGCTCGGTAGTTGCAGCATTTTTGCCGCCAAGGCCGGATCACTGGCTGCAAGTTCCGACCAAACCTCAGCAATGGCTGCTGCTAGAGCACTTTCCTGCGGTTGATGCGCACGCAAATCGCCGCTGCGATATTGCTCAGCCAGCGCTAAAATCTCGCGCGTGGCCAAAGCGTAACTCGCCGACCAACGATTAAAGCTATTGCTATCAAGACGGATGAGTTGCGCCAGATCGGCATCGCCAAACTCAGCTTTGACGCGAACTGGCGCGCTGAAATCGCGAAATAGCGATAGCACTGGCACTTGCGAAACATCATCAAATTGCCAGCTTTGCTCGGCCTGCTCTAACACTAGCAGATGCTCATTCGCCGTTACGCCATTTAGGCTGGTCGAGAGCTCGCCCTCTTTACCGATAAAACCCAAGCGCACGGGAATGGGGAGTGACTCTGGCGTTGAGCTACTTTTCGAAGATTGAGTTTGCGTCAAGGTCAGCGTGAGGCGCTGGATATCTTTCTGCCAAACGCTGTTGACGCTCACCACGGGCGTGCCAGGTTGGCGGTACCAACGCAGCCATTGGCTAACAAACGCGCCGGCATCTAGGCCATTGGCTACGGCCATGCTGTTGAGAAAGTCTTCGACTATTGCCGCTTGGCCATCGTAGGTTTTGAAGTAATGATCGCTGCCACGACGGAAGCCATCGGCACCTAAAAAAGTGTGCAGCATGCGGGCAATTTCTGCGCCTTTTTCATAAATCGTGAGCGTGTAAAAGTTATTAATTTCAACGAATGATTCGGGCCGTACAGCGTGCGCTAAGGGGCCGGCATCCTCAGCGAATTGATGCGTTTGCAGGAAGGCGACGTCTTCTAAACGCTGCACCACCGCCGAGAGCTGGTCGGCTGAAAACTGCTGATCACGAAATACCGTAAAGCCCTCTTTTAAGCAGAGCTGGAACCAATCGCGGCAAGTCACACGATTACCGCTCCAGTTGTGAAAATACTCATGCGCCACCACCGCTTCTACGCGCTGAAAGCCGGCATCAGTCGTGGTTGCCGGATGCGCTAAGACACAGCTGGTATTGAAGACATTTAGGCCTTTGTTTTCCATCGCCCCCATATTGAAATGCGACACTGCCACAATCATGTAACGGTCTAAATCGTACTCGCAGCCGTAGCGCTCTTCATCCCAGCGCATGGCGGCTTGCAGCGAACGCATGGCGTGATCGCACTTATCTTGGTCAACTTCAGCAGTGTAAATCTCTAGTGCAACTTCACGGCCACTGACGGTGGTAAAGCTATCGCGCAATACTGCTAAATCGCCGGCCACTAAGGCGAATAAATAGCTGGGTTTGGGGTGCGGATCTTCCCATGTTGCCCAGTGGCGGCCATTCTCAGAGTCGCCTGTTGCGACGCAGTTGCCATTGGAGAGCAGCACGGGGCAGCTGGCTTTATCAGCTACGATGGTGGTGCGAAATGTCGACAGCACATCGGGGCGATCAGGATAAAGCGTGATTTTGCGAAAGCCTTCAGCCTCGCATTGCGTGCAATAGAGGCCGTGCGAGCGATACAAACCCTCTAGCGCGAGATTTTGGTCGGGATAAATGCGCACTTTAGTGCTCAGCACCCCGCCTTCACCGGCGCCGGCGAACTGCCACTTTTCATCTTGCCATTGCCAATCATTGGCACTCAGAAGCTGGCCACTCCAAGCCACACTTAGTAGCTCTAAATCGGCGCCTAGCAAGGTTAAAACAGCTTCTTTAGGAGCTGTTAAAGCGCGCTTAAAGCGCAACTCAGCGCTGACTTCCGTATAGTCGCCGAGCAACTCAAAGTGCAACTCTGTGTGCTCGAGCGTGTAATGCGGTGCTTGGTAATCCTTCAGATAAATTGTCTTTGCCGCCACACCTGTTTCGGTCTTCATAGCACAGTCACTTCCCATTCATAACCGGTGTATTTGCGTACATTGAGCACGCCCGTATCGAATAATAAATATTGGCCTTTAATGCCGGTCAGCACGCCCTCAACCACGCCTTTTTCTGGCGCAAGTGACTTAGCCTTCAGCGCAAACTGTTGCACTGGATAACCTAAGGCTAACACCTCTGCTTCTAGTGGCTCGATTTGACTAGGGTATTCCGCCATCAGCGCATCTAGCTCGGCATGACAGAGCTCAAACAACCGCTCACGCTCAGCAACTAAATCCATATCGGCATAATCGCCTTTGACTAGGGCCTGCCATTTGGTTTTGTCACTGATGTGCTCAGCCAGCACGACCTCAATCAATCCTGACAAACGCCGTGTCGCAACGCGAAAAATCGGTAAGGCCTGCCCTGCCCCTTGGTCAACCCAGCGCGTAGGAATTTGTGTTTCGCGGGTAATACCCACCTTCACGCCAGTAGAGTTTGCTAAATAAACAATGTGCGGGATCATGCAATTGGCCTCTCCCCAGCTCGGCTCGCGGCAAGTGCCCAGATGATGATGGCAAGTTTCCGGCTTCATGATGCACATGTCGCAGGCAGCGAGCGTGGTCAGGCAGCGATAACAATAGCCCTGACTAAACGATTTATTGCTCGACTTACCGCAGCCGACACAGGTGATACGCTCAGAGCAGCTGATGCGCAGCGATTGGCCGATATGCTCATTGAGCGAAAAATCGATGCCGTCTAAGGGCAAAAAATAACGTAGGTCATCGCTACCTAAGGTCTGTTGATCGACTCGCATTTTCCGTACAGTACCGCGCATATCGGCTCCTTGTGTTGGGGCGAAAATAGGATATTGCTATGCCCGATGAAGCCATGCCCGACCAAGCTAAGCCCGATGATGCCACGTTCAACGGCGCTAAAATCGCCTCGGCGACATCAACACTCGCTCCCGCAGCAGCGCATTTGCTCGCCGAGGCTATTGCTCACATCAGCACAGACGCAGACTGCTTGTGGGTCTCAGATGCTGCCGTTTTACCGCCAAACAATGCGCAATGGACAACGCGTACAGCCAGCGCTTTGCTCAGCGAGCCGTGGCAAAAGCGCTATGCTCTCGCCATTGCCCACCTGCCCGACACGCTAACAGCGAGCCAAGCGCTACACCTGCTATCGAGCCTGCGTGACTTGCATGCGCGGCAGGTACTGGCGTTTATTCCTGTCGATGCATTTCGCTGGCAGGCCGCCGACTTACTGGCGCTAGGCATGCAACGTCACGCACGATTTGAGCAAGAGCAGCAGCTCATCGAGGCTTGGAGCTTTGATATTAAAACCTATAAGCCAGTGCCCGACTGGCTCAATCCACGGTTCTGGGCAAACCCAGAAAACTGGAATAGGTTTCGCTGGTAAATCAGTTGTTTAGTGCAGAAACTTAACCGGCTTTTCTACCACTGATGGGTCGTCGCAGACCTCACCTTCCTTTTGCTCTTTATGGATGTAGCCGCTGTGCTCTTGTACCGGCAAATGCTGCTTCTCCCAGACAATAACTGCCTGCATGCAGGTTTCTAATTGCTCGCGCGTTAGGCGCTTGCCATCCGGCCATTTACCCAGTTCCACCGCACGCTTTAAGTTGGCGACGATGTCTGGCGTTAGTACATCGAGCATGCGCGCTAATACGGCTTCGTTCATGTCACTCTCTGAAACTTAAAATGGATTAATCGATGCCGGCTTGATGGCTATTCCAGCCGAGTTTGGTGCGGCAAGCGGCATAAAAATCATGGCCTGGTGGGTGCAATAAGCGCAATTTGAATGGATGCTTACGCACATAAATCCAATCGCCGGCCTGCAAAATCTGCCCGGGCTGGCCATCGGTACTCACGCGCGGCGGGATGTCCGACAATACTAGAATCTTAATTTCGCTATTGCCATCGACAACAATGGGTCGGCTGCTGAGCGTGTGTGGATGCATGGGCACAAGGCCGATGGCATCGAGCTTTGGATGCAAAATTGGACCGCCACCGGATAAGGCATAAGCCGTGGAGCCTGTCGGTGTGGAGATAATTAGGCCATCGGAACGCAGTCGATAAACGAACTGGCCCTCAATATAAAGCTCAAACTCGATCATGTGTACAGTGGTGCCGGTGTGCAAAATGACATCATTAAGCGCCAGCATCTCACTCTCTTCACGGCCATTACGCACTACGGTGGCACTTAGCAAAAAGCGCACATCCTCGCTGTACTGCCCAGATAAAACTGCGCCCACTTGCTGCTCTATTTCACTCGGCAAAATATCGGTGAGAAAGCCTAAACGGCCACGGTTAATGCCAAGCACAGGAGTATTTGCACGAGCTAGCGTGCGGCCAGCGTGCAGCAAAGAGCCATCACCACCGACAACAATAATCAGGTCGCAGGCTTCACCGAGCTGAGCTTTTGAACAAACTTGAATATCATCGCGCCCCATGATCTCAGCCGTATCATCGTCATAAATGACGTGGCGGCCTTGAGCGACGAGGTAACGATGCAGATCGCTTAATGTGTCAGCCACCGCGGCATTGCCGGGGCGGCCCATTAAGCCAATATTTCGAAAGGAATCCATGGGCTAACCTTTAGCGCGTTGCGATTAGTCTAGCGACTACACTCAATGGGCGAAAGGCGTTTCAATAACTGCGGCTATATTTTAGGTGCGGGTTTTAGATTTCAACAGCATCATCAACGTTTGGTTCATCGCTTAGCCAAAGTTCTAGCTCATCGCGTTCCCAAAACTCTTCTCGTTCCATGTCCATACTTTTCTCTCTTCTGACTTTTTATTTGGTCAGGAGAGTTAAGCCTAGATAGATGACAGTGTAGTGACAGCGAATTACTGCTTGGCAATAACTTGCTGCACAACCACTGGATTCTGCTTGCGCTCACCTCGCTGCAGGCGCTGCCAAAGCGTGCTGTCTGGCCATTCTTCTTGCACTTGTTCAGAGAATTCAACGCGCGCCATATCAACAGGGCCAATGCGCGGATTATCGATGTCATCGCGAAAGCACTGGGCGTAGCCAGTAGTAGTTTCATGAACAATGACTGAGTGCAGTCGCACATCTTGCTCGCCATTAGCCATATCGGTAAGGCTTAATGCACGGTCAACTAGCGTGAAAAATACTCTTGAAAACTGCTCTGCCGATGGCGATACCGGTAAGGCAACCCAACGCGCGCTAAACTGCTTACACGCGGCAATATAGTCGGCGTCATCTTCATCCCAAAACGCCACAGCATGGTCAAAGGCATCGATAAGATTACGAATATCGTCTTTCATCAGGCCAAAGTCGTAGACCATTTGGCCGTTATCTAAGGCGTGGGCTTCGAGCAGAACTTCTACTTGATAGCTGTGGCCATGAATCGAGCGCTTACAGCGATCGCTACTGCAATTACGCACAATATGCGCATTTTCAAAGCGAAACAGCTTTCGAATTAACATGTACTCACTCGCAATATCGTAGGGAAAAACCAGCTCTTCGTGGCCCATAGTCTAGCAAAATCACGCGATAAGCGGCGGCATTTTCAGTCGCAAGTTTCGCGACAGGCTTGTACAATCGCCCACGGCTTGTGTTGTCACCTGGGCTATCCGCTCATGACCCCAGACAACCTCTATTCAAACGCCCCATCAGGAGTTTTATTCATGAAACAGCCCGTTCGCGTAGCAGTTACCGGCGCCGCCGGCCAAATCGGTTATAGCCTATTGTTCCGCATTGCCTCTGGCGAAATGCTCGGCAAAGACCAGCCCGTTATTTTACAAATGCTGGAAGTGCCTTTCGAGAAAGCCCAGGCTGCGCTAAAAGGCGTGATGATGGAGCTCGACGACTGCGCATTCCCACTGCTGGCCGGCATGGTTGGTAGCGATGACCCAAATGTTGCTTTCAAAGATGCTGACTACGCCCTGCTCGTTGGCGCTCGCCCACGCGGCCCAGGCATGGAACGTAGCGATCTTTTGCAAGAAAACGCGAAAATCTTCACCGTGCAAGGCAAGGCCTTAAACGACGTGGCATCGCGCAATGTCAAAGTGTTGGTCGTTGGCAACCCAGCTAACACCAACGCCTATATCGCCATGAAATCAGCACCTGATCTACCAGCGAAAAACTTCACTGCCATGCTGCGTTTAGACCACAACCGCGCCCTATCGCAGTTGGCCAGCAAAACTGGTAAAGACGTTGCCGCCATTGAAACCATGACCGTGTGGGGCAACCACTCACCAACTATGTATGCCGATTACCGCTTCGCCACTATCGCTGGTGCTAGCGTTAAAGACATGATCAACGATGAAGACTGGAACCGTAATGTGTTCTTGCCAACCGTTGGCAAGCGCGGCGGCGCCATCATCGAAGCTCGCGGCTTGTCGTCAGCAGCCTCTGCTGCCAACGCTGCCATTGACCACATGCACGATTGGGCCCTAGGCACCAATGGCAAATGGGTCACCATGGGCATTCCATCCGACGGTAGCTACGGCATCCCTGAAGGTGTCATGTACGGCGTGCCAGTGACTTGTGCAAACGGCGAATACACACGCGTTGAAGGCTTAGAAATTGATGCCTTCTCACGTGAACGCATGGACTTCACGCTCAATGAGCTGCTTGAAGAACGTGACGGCGTGGCGCATTTGCTTTCCTAAGCAATCGCTCCTGCGTTAAAAACAAACCCGCCTAGTGCGGGTTTGTTTTTATATGGCATATGAAAAAATCATGGCATGCTCTAGACCAATAACTTTCTCGCTGCCATCAGCCTTTCTTCGCTAAAAATAAAAACAGAGGTCGCCCATGCCCAACGGCATCATCAACTCCATTGCCTACGATAATACTGGCAAGCAAATCGAACGCGTTGAGCTGGCCAAGTCACGGGACTTTCTCGCCGCCAATCCGCAAGCATTTTTATGGATTGGCCTACACGAGCCCGATGCCGACACATTAACGCTGCTGCAAAACCAGTTTGATTTACACGAGTTGGCTGTAGAGGATGCACTAAGAGCCCATCAGCGCCCGAAAATAGAAGCCTATGGCACACAACGCTTTGTCGTCGTGCATACCGCTGAGCGCGAAGGCTCACGGATTGTGTTTGGCGAAACGCATTTATTTATAGGCGAGCGCTTTATCATTAGCGTACGTCACGGCCCCTCACACTCCTACGCCACCATGCGCCAGCGCGTTGAAGCGCGCCCACAGCAGTTAGCGCACGGCCCAAGCTATCCGCTATACGCCGTGCTGGATTTTATCGTTGATAACTACGTGCCCATCGTGGAAGACTTTAAACAGACGTTGCACCAGCTTGAAGCTGATATTTTCTTACCGCATTACAAACGCGGCACCATTAAACGGCTCTATATACTCAAGCGTGAGCTCATTACGCTGCGTTTAGCCTCATCGCCTATGCAAGATATCGCACAGGAATTAAGCCACGCTACAGATAATCTCGTGCACCCAGCCATTCGCCCTTATTTTCGCGATATTGCCGACCATTGCACCCGCATTAATGAAGCTATCGATGCGCTTAACGAGCTGCTGAGTTCGGCCATTCAAGTGAATTTATCGCTGGTTACCGTTAAGCAGAACGAGGTTGTAAAGAAGCTTGCAGGATGGGCTGCGCTACTGGCACTGCCCACTTTAGTCACCAGTATTTATGGCATGAACTTCAAGTTTATGCCGGAGCTAAGCTTGCCCTACGCCTATCCAGCCGTGGTTGTTTTAACCACGCTCGCCTGCCTGAAACTGCACAGTACATTGCGACGAGCGGGTTGGATGTAGCTAGATCAATGCGTGCGGTGCGGTGATGACACCGTTGTTGTCGGCATAGACATATTCGCCAGGACGGAAGGTGATGCCACCAAAGGTCACTGGCACATCGACCTCACCGACGCCTTTGCGCACACTTTTAAGCGGAATCGATGCCAGCGCCTGCACGCCCAGCTCCAGCTCAGCGATGGCATCGACATCGCGAATGCAGCCATAAACGATAACGCCAGCCCAACCTTGATTTACAGCGCTCTCGGCAATCATGTCGCCTAGTAAGGCGCAGCGCAGCGAACCGCCGCCATCAACCACTAACACTCGGCCATCACCAGGGGTTGCCAACAGCTCTTTAACGCGCGAATTATCTTCGAAACATTTCACCGTAACCATGGCGCCGCCAAAAGCCAATGCGCCGCCAAAGTTAGAAAACATCGGCTCGCAAACACGCACGACATCGGCGTGGTCATCACATAAATCGCAAGTTACAAAAGACATCGTTCGCTCCTGTTTAGTTCAAAGCCATCAAGTCGTTATAGTGTAAACGCTCAACGCCATACTTAGGCATCGGCCCTAATGCTAAGGTCGCCATGGCTTTCGCCACATCAGCGCCGTGAATTGGCCGATAAGATGATAAAGGCCCCATCAGCAAAGGCGCTAAAGGCATAGATACGACCTGACCAATACGCTCGCCAAGGCGCTGCTCGGCGCGCTCTCCGAGCAAAAGTGACGGCTGCACAATGCTCAGCGTGGAAAAATCCATCGCTTGCAATGCCGCTTCCATCTCACCTTTCACACGCGAATAAAACGACGCCGAACTTGTCGAGGCGCCGACTGCGCTGACTACAATAAAGTGCTGCACGCCGATGCGTTTGGCTAAACGCGCAAATGCGATCACGGCATCGTAATCGACTGCGCGAAATGCCGCTTGGCTGCCTGCGGTTTTGATGGTGGTGCCAAGACAGCACACGGCTGTTTCGGCCTGCCACGTGGTCATCCAGCCTTCAAGCGAATTGAAGTTAGCAATATGTTCTTGCACGCGCGACTTTGGCTTCAAAAAAGGCAGCGGTCGCCGACCAACGCTCATCAGCTTAGGCCGTGATGGCGCTTGCTCTAATAGACGAATTAATTTTTCACCAATAAAACCACTGGCGCCTGCTAACAAAATACCCGACATAGCACTATCCTTAAGACCTACACTGCGCGACTCTACCCGCAAGCGCCGCCGCCGTCAGCACTAGCCGAGGACTTCATGCCATCATTGCCCGCCATTTATCGCCGACAGCGCCTTTGCGCGAGCCGTCGTGGCGCCCTAGCTTTGATGGCTTGCTGCCTGTGCGCAACACCAGTTCAGGCCGAAAAGCTCTATCGCTTTCAAGATGCCAACGGCAATATGCTGCTAACCAACCAAGTCGCTGCCGGTGGTAAAAAGCCATTGCAGGCAGCCGATAAGCGTTATCAAAGGCTAATTAAAGTAACCTGGTACGCCGACACCAATGTCCATCGCTATGGCAATTGGGGAACAGATGAGACCTCCGTGCGCCCCAGTGCCAGCAAAAATAAACATGCGTTTGATGCCGTCATTGCTGCCGCAGCGGCTAAGCATAATCTCGACTTTGGCCTGGTAAAGGCAGTGATACATACTGAATCGGGCTTTAACCCCAATGCGCGCTCTGGCCCTGGTGCGCAAGGATTAATGCAACTGATGCCTGCCACCGCCGACCAGTATCGCGTGGCCAATGTCTGGGATCCTGAACAAAATATTGAGGCCGGCAGCAAACATTTACGCTATCTGCTGAACCGATATAAAGACGTGAAAATCGCCCTAGCCGCCTATAACGCGGGCCAAGGCAATGTTGATCGCTATGGTGGCATTCCGCCGTTTAGCGAGACCAAAGATTATGTGGCTCGCGTAATGAGTCGTTATCAGCGGCTGTATGCGCAGGTAGTGCCTCAAGTGGCGTCAGCACCCCAATAGTCGCGCCCTCGAGCACTAAGGCGTAACGACTTAGGCAAGGCCCAAGACCTGGCATTTTGCACTCCCCAGTAACCACATCGAAACGCCAACCATGCTTCACACAGCGTAGGCTTAAGTTTCTCTCGCCATCGGCTTGAGCAATATTCGCCGACCTTAGCTCTGCTTGCCGATGTGGGCATTGGTTGCGCACTAAATAACGCTGACCATTTTCCTGAATCAGTAATAACGGCACGCCATCGACCGAGAACTCTCCGCGATAGCCATCGTCTAAATACATGAGTTTTTCTAGCACAACATAAGTCATGGCTCAGGCTCACCCAACACTAATCAAACAGTAGATAGCCGAAAGGCGGGTTACCCCGCCTTTCATGCTGTACGCATCAGAAACTACGGCAAATTACTTACCGTGATTTTCCGATAAGTAGAACCACGTTGCTAGCACTGAGTCTGGGTTCAACGACACCGAATCAATGCCCTGCTCCATCAACCATTGTGCAAAGTCAGGATGGTCTGATGGGCCTTGGCCACAAATACCGATGTATTTGCCGGCATCATGACAAGCCTTAATGGCGCGCGAGAGCAAGAACTTCACTGCTGGGTCACGCTCATCAAACAGATGCGAGACGATACCGGAGTCACGATCTAGACCCAGCGTTAGCTGTGTTAAATCGTTGGAGCCGATTGAGAAGCCATCGAAGTGCTGTAAGAACTCATCGGCCATGATGGCGTTGGTGGGTAGCTCACACATCATGATAATGCGTAGGCCATTCTCACCGCGCTTGAGGCCTTTGGCAGCCAACAGCTCGATAACTTTCGCCGCACCTGTTGGTGTGCGAACAAATGGAATCATGATTTCGACGTTGGTTAAGCCCATGACATCGCGAACTTTTTTCAGCGCACGTACTTCAAGATCGAAGCAATCGCGGAAATTATCGGAGATGTAGCGGCTGGCACCACGGAAGCCGAGCATTGGGTTTTCTTCTTCCGGCTCGTAGAGCTTACCGCCGATCAAGTTGGCGTATTCGTTGGACTTAAAGTCCGACATGCGCACGATGACTTTTTTCGGATAGAAAGCCGCCGCTAGCGTAGCAATACCTTCAGTCAGTTTATCGACATAGAAATCGACTGGTGATGCATAACCGGCACAGCGTTGATCAACAGCTTGCTTAATATCGCGTGGCAAGGTGTCATAGTTCAGCAGTGCTTTCGGGTGGACACCAATCATGCGATTGATGATGAACTCAAGACGCGCCAAGCCAATGCCTTCGTTAGGCAAAGTAGCAAAATCGAATGCACGATCGGGGTTGCCGATGTTCATCATGATTTTGAATGGCAGTTTCGGCATCGATTCAATGGAGTTTTTCTGAATTTCGAAGTCGAGCAAGCCTTCGTAAATAAAGCCGGTATCGCCTTCAGCACATGATGCAGTCACTTCCATGCCATCTTTCAAGATGTCAGTGGCATTGCCGCAACCAACAATGGCCGGCACACCTAATTCGCGCGCAATGATAGCGGCGTGGCAAGTACGGCCACCGCGATTAGTAATGATGGCGCTGGCGCGCTTCATTACCGGTTCCCAATCAGGATCGGTCATATCAGACACTAAGACATCGCCGGGCTGTACTTTGTCCATCTCTTTGATCGAGCGCACAACGCGAACAACGCCAGAGCCAATACGCTGACCAATTGAGCGGCCCTCGCACAGCACTTTGCCTTTTTGCTTGAGCAGGTAGCGCTCCATGGTTCCGACGTTTTGGCGACTTTTCACGGTCTCAGGGCGCGCCTGCACGATGTAAAGCTTGCCGTCGTCGCCGTCTTTCGCCCACTCGATGTCCATTGGCGAACCGTAATGGTTTTCAATGATCAGCGCTTGACGTGATAGCTCTTCGATTTCGGCATCGCTTAGGGCGAAAACAGCACGTTCAGCTTTATCAACATCAACGATTTGCGTGGAATGACCAGCCGCACCGCTGTCGCCATAAATCATTTTTTGCGCTTTCGTACCCAAGTTACGACGCAGCACTGCTGGGCGACCGGCATTCAATGTGCTTTTGTGCACATAGAATTCGTCAGGATTTACTGCGCCCTGCACGACCATTTCACCCAGGCCGTAAGAGGCAGTGATAAACACGACATCACGGAAGCCTGATTCGGTATCTAGCGTAAACAAGACGCCAGCGGTACCAATTTCCGAGCGCACCATACGCTGGATGCCGGCAGACAAAGCCACCAGTTTATGCTCAAAGCCTTGGTGAACGCGGTAAGCAATCGCGCGGTCATTAAATAAGGAAGCAAACACTTCTTTGATGGCAACGAGCACATTGTCGAAACCACGAATATTGAGGAAGGTTTCTTGTTGGCCAGCAAACGAGGCATCAGGTAAGTCTTCTGCGGTTGCCGACGAACGGACGGCTACCGGCATTTGCTCATTGCCTCCGGTCAGTTCGTCGAAGTGCTGGCGAACTTCAGCTTCTAAAGCTGGCAGCAATGGCGTTTCAACAACCCACTGACGGATTTTCTTGCCTGCTACAGCCAAGGCCACTACGTCATCAACATTAAGCGCGTCGAGCACATCGTTAATTCGTTTGTTCAAACCGCTTTGTTCTAGAAAATCGCGATACGCTTGCGCTGTGGTTGCAAAGCCACCAGGAACAGAAACACCGGCATTGGCCAGATTACTGATCATTTCGCCTAAAGATGCGTTTTTGCCGCCGACGGTGTCGACATCGTGTTTACCTAACTGCTGAAACGGAATGACAAGATTAGCCACGGTGATGCTCCCTGTTGGGGTGAGGATTCGCGTCGCGGTGGATCACACGCTGCGACAGAGTGAATTGATTCTACTCTATGCTTTTCGCCTTTGCTGTTTTCCTCGTCGGCTTTTCCGACCAAGGTCGCAGGCTTTTATTGGCTTCAATACAGTCTTAGGCAATAGACTTAGGCAGTTGTTTTTAATTGTCTTTTTTCATGGCAGACTAGAAATGCGTTAGCGCGAACTGAGCGATCACATCATTCATAAAGTAAATATCATCTATTTACTTTAAATATAAATGGGGAAAAACATGAAGCGCACTGTATTTTTCGTCTCCGATGGCACCGGCATTACAGCCGAAACCTTAGGTCACAGCCTGCTTGCTCAGTTTGAAAATGTCGAGTTTGAAGAGAGCACCCTGCCCTATATCGACACCGTTGAAAAAGCCGAGGCAGTAGCAAAAGAAATCAACCGCGTAGCTAATCAAGAAGGCACGGCAAACCGCCCAATTATTATCGACACCATCGTCGACAAAGATATCCGTGACGTTATCGCGCGTGCCGATGGCTTTATGATGGATGTATTCGAAACATTCGTCGGTAAATTACAAACCGAACTTGCTACTCAGGCAGTTAACGCAATCGGCAAGTCGCATTCGATTATTGATAACAAGAGCTACAATATTCGCATCGATGCGGTGCATTTCGCGCTCGATAACGATGATGGCGCTCGCACTCGACACTACGATAAAGCGGACCTTATTTTAGTCGGCGTATCACGGTCTGGCAAAACGCCAACGTCGCTATATATGGCTTTGCAGTTTGGGATTTTTGTTGGTAACTACCCGCTGACCGAAGATGATTTTGATGATCTTCGCCTGCCTAGCTCCTTGCGCGAGCATAAGCATAAGATTTTCGGCTTAACGATTGATCCGGTGCGCTTGTCTGCGATTCGTAATGAGCGGCGTGCAAATTCGAGCTATGCGTCGTTGAGCCAGTGTCAGAAAGAGGTTCGCGCTGTGGAGGCGATGTTTAACCGTGAGGGTGTGCCGTTTATTCAGGCGACGCATTTGTCGATTGAAGAGATTTCTACTCGAATTATGGCGACGGTTGGGCTTAAGCGGCGGTCTTTGTGAGCTGAGCGTTAGTCTTTAACTGACAGCGGTGCCGTGCCTGAGCACTGGGTGAGCCACGCTTCGCTATGCTTCACCCAGTGCTCAGGCACGGCACCTTTGGGTGGAATCTGGGCTGCGGCTCAAGGGTCTAAGCCACAGATGATTCCGAATGCGGGGTTGAGACCATGGGGTGGGTGAAGCATAGCGCAGCGTGGCTCACCCACCCCATGGTCTCAACCCCAAACCAAAACACCCCTAAACAGTCTTAGCAAGCTCCCGCTTACTAACGACCTCGGCCTCAAGCACCAATGCTCCATCCTTAACAGACACCGCAACTCGCCCACCTTTATCAGCAAGCTTGCCGAAAAGAATCATCTCGGCCAACGGCTTCTTCAGGTGCTCTTGCAGCACACGCGCCATCGGACGCGCGCCCATCAAGCGGTCATAGCCTTTCTCAGCCAGCCACGTACGTGCATCTTCATCGACATCAAGTAGCACATGCTTGTCGTCGAGCTGAGCCTGTAGCTCAACCAAGAACTTATCGACCACACTGCCAATGACCGAAGGATCGAGCGCAGAAAACGCGATAATGCCATCGAGACGGTTACGGAACTCAGGGGTGAAGGTTTTCTTCAGCGCCTCAGTACCGTCGCTACTGTGATCCTGATGCGTAAAGCCCATGCTCGAGCGGCTGATTTGTTCAGCACCGGCGTTAGTCGTCATAACCAACACCACATGACGGAAGTCAGCTTTGCGGCCATTGTTATCTGTCAGAGTGCCGTGATCCATAACCTGTAGCAGCAGGTTAAACACCTCTGGATGCGCCTTTTCGATTTCATCAAGCAGCAATACGCAATGCGGATGCTTGGTCACAGCTTCGGTAAGCAAACCACCTTGGTCAAAACCAACATAGCCTGGTGGCGCACCAATCAAGCGAGATACGGTGTGACGCTCCATATATTCGGACATATCGAAACGTATCAACTCAATGCCTAACGTGCGAGCCAATTGACGCGTGACTTCGGTTTTACCAACGCCCGTTGGGCCAGAAAACAAGAAGCTGCCAATTGGTTTCTCGGGCGACTTCAAGCCAGCGCGCGACAATTTGATCGCGGCGGCTAGCGAATCAATGGCAGCATCTTGACCAAACACCGTCATTTTCAAATCACGCTCAAGATTGCGCAGCGCTTCTTTGTCATTAGACGAAATAGCCTTTGCAGGTATGCGCGCAACTTTTGCCACCATCTCTTCGATATCAGCAACAGTGATGACTTTTTTGCGCTTGCTTACCGGCTGCAGGCGCTGGAAAGCACCAGCTTCGTCGATTAAGTCGATGGCTTTATCGGGCAGGAAGCGCTCATTAATATAGCGATCGGCAAGCGTGGCGGCCGAGAGCAGTGCTTTGTCGTGATAACGCACGCCGTGATGCTCTTCAAAGCGCGACTTCAGACCACGCAAAATGCGATAGGTCTCATCAACGCTGGGCTCTTCCACATCGATCTTATGGAAGCGACGTGATAGCGCACCGTCCTTCTCGAATAGATTGCGATATTCTTGGTAAGTCGTTGATCCCATGCACTTTAGTGTGCCATTAGAAAGCGCAGGCTTAAGCAGGTTCGAAACATCCAACACGCCGCCGCCAGCCGAACCAGCACCAATTATGGTGTGAATTTCATCGATAAACAAAATGGCGCTGGGCTTATCGATCAACTCATTAATCAAAGCCTTAAAGCGTTTTTCGAAATCGCCACGGTATTTTGTGCCCGCCAGCAGAGCGCCGATATCCAGCGAATACACCACGCCATCAGCAATAGCATCGGGCACTTTACCTTCGACAATCAACCACGCCAGACCTTCAGCGATGGCGGTTTTGCCGACGCCCGGTTCACCCACCAAGATAGGATTATTTTTGCGACGACGGCATAGCACTTGAATCGCACGCTCAATTTCTGGCTCGCGACCAACTAGCGGATCTATGCGGCCCTTTTTCGCCATCTCGTTTAAATTAACGGTGTAGTTCACCAATGCCGAATCGGCAACGGCTTCAGCTCCACCCTCTGCTTCAGAGGACTCATTATTTTTTGGCTCATCTTCATTTGGAGATGAGCTTCCATGTGACAAGTAATTCACCACATCTAGACGGCCAATGCCCTGCTGCTTCAGTAGATACACCGCATGCGATTCTTGCTCAGAGAATAGCGCCACCAAGACATTAGCGCCGACTACTTGGCGCTTGCCGGAAGACTGCACATGAAACACGGCGCGCTGTAGAACGCGCTGAAAGCCAAGCGTAGGTTGTGTCTCGCGCCCACCATCGGGCTCTGGCAACACAGGCGTTGCATCATCTATATAGGTTGTTAATTCACGACGCATGGCATCGGATTCGCCACCGCAAGCTTGTAGCGCAGCGACTGCTGACTCGTTATCCAGTAGTGACAGCAATAAATGTTCCACCGTGATGAACTCATGGCGTTTTGCTCTTGCCTCACGGAATGCCACATTGAGGGTCAGTTCTAGTTCCCGACTTAACATGCCTGCCTCTCCTTGCCCGTGCTCACAGCACCGGCTCTACCAGACACAGCAGCGGATGCTCATGCTGCCGCGCGTAATCGACCACAATGGCCGCTTTAGTTTCTGCTACATCACGTGAATAAGAGCCGATTCCAGCCTTACCCATATGATGCACTTGTAGCATTAGGCGTGTTGCATGTTCACCGGTCAGGCCGAAAAACAGCTCCAGCACCTCAATGACAAACTCCATAGGAGTGTAATCGTCATTAATCAGCACAACTTGATAGCGTTTTGGTATCTGTAACTCTGGCTTTGGCGGCTCAATCAGCGCTGTGCGACCGACATCGGGCCGCTCATCATCACTGTCTGGGCCACTCAATGGCCACTTACTCGTTGCATTCATACGGCATCATAGAAATTTAATCGTTAGTTCACTCTAGCAGATAGTGTTGCGCTGACTAGCCTTAACTGTAGAGAATTTATGCATTTAACCATCTTGTATTTGCTACTGCTTAGCGACTAAACAAACCTCGGGCAAAACCATTAGGCGAAAAAAAACACCTTTGCTTAGCCATGACGCAGCCAAGCAAAGGTGTCTTTAGTCATACTTACATATGGCTGATGATGGCATCGCCAAATTCAGAGCAGCGCAGCAATGTGGCATCGGGCATTAAACGCTCGAAGTCATAGGTCACTGTTTTCGCGGCAATGGCATTTTCTACGCCTTTGATGATCAAGTCAGCAGCTTCGCCCCAGCCCATATGACGCAACATCATCTCAGCTGAGAGAATGATTGAGCCTGGGTTGACCTTATCTTGGCCAGCGTATTTAGGCGCCGTGCCGTGGGTTGCCTCAAAGACAGCAATCGAACCGCCCAAGTTAGCACCCGGCGCGATGCCGATACCGCCAACTTCAGCAGCAAGCGCATCGGAAATATAATCGCCGTTGAGATTCAAGGTAGCAATTACCGAGTACTCAGATGGGCGCATCAGAATTTGCTGCAAGAAGGCATCGGCGATGACATCTTTGATGATGATATCGTTACCGGTTTTTGGGTTACGGAGTTTCATCCATGGGCCGCCGTCGATCAGCTCGCCGCCAAAACGCTCAGCCGCCAGCTCATAGCCCCACTCTTTGAAGGCACCTTCGGTGTACTTCATGATGTTGCCTTTGTGCACTAGCGTTACCGACGATTCATCATTATCGATGGCGTACTGAATGGCCTTGCGTACCAAGCGCTGCGTGCCTTCTTTCGATACAGGCTTAATGCCAATACCGCAGTTCTCAGTGAAGCGAATCTTCGTCACGCCCATTTCTTCTTTCAAGAACTTGATGACTTTGATCGCGTCAGGCGTGTTGGCCTTCCACTCGATGCCGGCATAAATATCTTCTGAGTTTTCGCGGAAGATAATCATATTGGTCAGCTCAGGATGCTGAACCGGGCTAGGAACGCCAGGGAACCAACGCACAGGGCGAATACAAACGTATAGGTCTAACTCTTGGCGCAATGCCACGTTAAGCGAACGAATGCCGCCGCCTACTGGTGTGGTCAATGGGCCTTTGATGCTGACAACGTATTCGCGCAGCGCCTCAAAAGTCTCTTCTGGCATCCAAGAGTCACTACCGTACACTTTAGTGGCTTTCTCGCCGCAATAAACTTCCATCCACGAAATAGCGCGCTTGTTGCCGTAAGCGGCAGTCACTGCTGCATCAACCACTTTGATCATCACTGGTGTGATGTCAGCGCCGATGCCGTCGCCTTCGATAAATGGAATGATGGGGAAATTTGGTACATTAAGGGATAAATCGGCGTTGACGGTGATTTTGCCACCATCGGTTGGAACCGAAATCTTCTGGTAACCCATTCTGCAGGTACTCCGTCAGGAAAGTGGCGCGGGTAGCGCCGGGATGGCGATTGCAATAGCCAGTATTGAATCGTTCTTATTGGTCTCGAGTATACTCATGCTGCCTCCTACTCCCAAGACATCTCATGCAAAAAAACACCACCGTTCACCCTCAAAGTCGACCAAAGTTCAAGGAAGACAGCCCTTCTCGTCTAATTTTGCTGCATAAGCCTTTCAATGTGATGTGCCAATTCAGCCCTGAGGGTGAGCGCTTGACCTTGAGCGAGGTTATGGCAGCGAGCGGCATTGAACGCCCGCGCGATGTTTATCCCGCTGGACGCCTCGACTACGACTCTGAAGGCTTGGTGTTGCTGACCAATGACGGAGTGTGGCAGGCACGTATTGCCCAACCGCGCTCGAAAATGAACAAAACTTATTTGGCGCAGGTCGAAGGCAGCGTTGGCGATGATGCTATAAGTGCCTTGCGCAACGGCATCATGCTTAAAGATGGGCCAGCGCGAGCGGTGATGGCTGAGCATGTAACGCCCGCACCTGAAGTCAGCGAGCGCCATCCGCCAGTACGCTTTCGCGCCAGCATTCCAACAGATTGGCTGCGCCTGAGCATAAATGAAGGTCGTAATCGTCAAGTACGGCGTATGACGGCTGCTGTTGGCCTACCAACCTTACGCCTCATTCGCGAGCGCGTTGGCCCATGGACACTCGACGGCCTAGCCGTTGGCGAGTGGCGCGAAATTGACATAAATGAAGCAGTGCGCACTTTAGGGCCTGCACAGCGCTAGACAGTTCGATCAACACCACACAAGCGCCGGCTTAAGCCCAAACCACCGACAAAGCTTGCTAGAATGCGGCCTTCGAATTTTTGAACTCATACGCCATGTCATCGCTCGCCCCCTCAGCCGACACAAAACCAACCGATGCCGTTCGTGGCCGCGTGATTGTCGGCATGTCGGGCGGCGTCGATTCGTCAGTTGCAGCGGCATTGCTCATCCAGCAAGGCTGGCAGGTCGAAGGCCTGTTCATGAAAAACTGGGAAGAAGATGACGGCAGCGAATACTGCACGGCACGTGAAGACTTAGCCGACGCTCAGGCGGTGGCGGACAAACTCGGCATACATTTGCATAAGGCCAACTTCGCCGCCGAATATTGGGATGGTGTTTTCGAGCACTTTTTGGCGGAATACGCTGCTGGCCGCACGCCAAACCCCGACATTCTCTGCAATAAAGAAATCAAATTTCGCGCCTTCCTCGACTACGCCATGATGCTTGGCGCTGACTATATCGCCACTGGCCATTACGCCCGCCGCGACGAACAACAGCCAGCGCGCTTGCTACGTGGGCTCGACAGCAATAAAGACCAAAGCTATTTTTTACACGCCGTAGCTGGCGAGCAACTAGCGAAAACCTTATTTCCAGTCGGCGAATTGCCTAAGCCTGAAGTGCGGCGCATTGCCAGTGAGTTAGGCCTAGCGACGGCAGCGAAAAAAGACTCCACTGGCATCTGCTTTATTGGCGAGCGCCGCTTTAAAGACTTTTTGCAACAATACCTTCCCGCACGCCCCGGATCTATTGAAACCGATGCCGGTGTAGTGATTGGTGAGCATCAGGGCTTGATGTATTACACCTTGGGACAGCGCCAAGGCATTGGTATTGGTGGGCAAAAAGATGCCAATGAGTCGCCGTGGTATGTGGTCGGCAAAGATATGGCGAGGCAAGTGCTGATTATCGGCCAAGGCCATGAGCACCCATTAATGCAAAGCCGCTCTTTATACGCGTCAATGATTGATTGGGTTGCTGGTGAAGCGCCGCAACTGCCGTTGGTATGCACGGCAAAAACACGTTATCGCCAAGCCGATCAGGCCTGCACCATCACAGCGTCTGGCTCAGGCTACCGCGTCACTTTTGATGAATTACAGCGCGCCGTTACGCCCGGACAATCCGTGGTTTTCTACCAGGACGAAGTCTGTTTGGGCGGCGGCGTGATTGAGGAGACATTTGCCACATGAGCCAACTGAACCGCGATAAAACCTTGGCATTAGCCGCTATTTTTCAAGCCGCAGGCCTTGCCGCTGAATTAGCAAAGACAGGCAAAAGCCACCCGGAAGCAGAAGCATTTTTGCGGCGCTCATCGCTGGTGCTCGACACCGATGACATCAACAAAATCTATCCTGATGCGCGTGGCTTAGAGCAAGGCCTGATGTGGTTGGAGGGTTGCCTGATGGAACAAGGTCGCTCATTAGCTCAAGCCGGTGAAATCGTTCGCCTAGGGCTGGGCATCGTGCAGGTAGAGAAGCATTTAGTGCGCTCGCCTGATGTGCAAAACAACTTGCGCCAGCGCCTTGAGACTGTTGCCCGCCAGCAGCAGTTTAATCCTGACATGAGCGATAGCGAACTCGCGCAAGCTCTCGGTTCGGTTTATGTCGATACTTTGGGTAGCCTGCAATTTCGCGTGCAATTACGCGGAAACGCGCAACACTTACAAGCCGCCGGCATGGCTGAACGCATCCGTGCCATTTTACTTGCCGGCGTTCGCGCCGCTTGGCTCTGGCGCCGCCTTGGTGGCCGCCGCTGGCACCTAATTTTCACCCGAAGCCAGATCCTCACCGAGATCCGCGAGATCGCGAAAACGGTGTAGAATCCGCCGCCTAAAATTTGTCCTTTGTACACTGGAGTGTTGCTATGGCGTTCTCGCCCCTTACCGCCCTTTCCCCGGTCGATGGCCGTTACGCTAGCAAAGTCGATGCACTTCGCCCCTACTTTAGCGAATTCGGCCTAATTCATGCCCGCGTTGAAGTCGAAGTGCGTTGGTTGCAATGCCTAGCCGCCCACGCCGGTGTGCCCGAAGTGCCCGCCTTCAGTGCCGAGGCCAATGCCTTTCTAGACAAACTAGTGGCTGAGTTTTCGCTCAATGATGCCGAGTGGATTAAAACCACTGAGCGCACCACTAATCACGACGTAAAAGCCGTCGAATACTTCCTCAAAGACCGCGTTCGCGCGCTACCTGAGTTGCAGGCTGTTACAGAGTTCATCCACTTTGCCTGCACCAGTGAAGACATCAATAATCTTTCGCACGCGCTGATGCTGAAAAATGGTCGCACCGTGGTCATCGCGCAAATGCAGGCTGTGGCCGACGCCATTCGTACCTTGGCCCATGCTCAAGCGGGCGTATCCATGCTGTCACGCACGCATGGCCAAACCGCCTCGCCAACGACACTGGGCAAGGAAATGGCCAACGTCGTGTATCGCTTAGAGCGCCAAATCGCCGAATTCGCGCGCGTGCCATTGCTCGGTAAAATCAATGGCGCCGTGGGTAACTACAACGCACATTTGGTCGCTTACCCGCAGGTCGATTGGCAAGCCAACGCTGAAGCCTTTGTCACCTCGCTAGGCTTGGATTGGAATCCTTACACCACGCAAATCGAACCACACGACTATATTGCTGAAGCTTTCGATGCCGTGCGCCGCTACAACACTGTGCTCATCGATTTCAACCGCGATGTCTGGGGCTATATCTCGCTGGGCTATTTCAAGCAGCGTTTGAAAGAAGGCGAAGTTGGTTCTTCGACCATGCCGCACAAGGTCAATCCCATCGACTTCGAGAACTCCGAAGGCAACTTAGGCATCGCCAATGCTCTGCTCGGCCATCTCGCCGAAAAGCTACCAATCTCACGCTGGCAGCGCGACCTAACCGACTCCACCGTATTGCGTAACTTAGGCGTAGGCCTTGCGCACAGTGCCATTGCCTATGATTCCGCGCTAAAAGGTATCGGCAAGCTTGAGCTTAACGCAGCTTGCATAGCCGCAGATTTAGATGCGTCGTGGGAAGTCTTAGGCGAAGCCATTCAGACCGTGATGCGCCGCTACGGCATTGAAAAGCCCTACGAGAAGCTGAAAGAACTAACGCGCGGCAAAACCATTACCGCCGAATCATTGGCGACGTTTATTGCCACGCTTGATCTGCCAGAAGCGGTTAAAGCTGAGCTGAAAACGCTGACCCCAGCTAGCTATATTGGCAACGCTGACGCGCAAGCTCGCGCCGTTTAAGGAACACTGCACATGTCTTTTACGTCGAATGCCAGCGACTTATGTCGCCGTGATGAGCCGCTGCCATGGTTAGGCGGCTTGCGTGCAAGTGAGTTTTTGCGTGACTACTGGCAGAAAAAACCGCTGCTAGTACGCGGCGCTTTTCCGGCCTTGGCTGACCTCATTAGCTTTCAAGAGCTATTGCAGCTGGCCGAAGAGGACAGCCTAGAAAGCCGTGTGATCAGCGGGCCCGATGCCAAAGGCAATTGGAAGCTGAAAAACGGCCCATTTCCACCGGTGACTTGGCGCAAACACGGCAAGCAAAACTGGACTGTGCTAGTACAGGCTGTTGACCATGTACTGCCAACACTGTCTGACCTGCTCGACCATTTCGCCTTTGTGCCGGAATGGCGCATCGACGATGTCATGGTATCGGGCGCAGTAGTTGGCGGCTCTGTTGGCCCTCATAGCGACCAATACGATGTGTTTTTGCTGCAAGGGCCGGGCTCACGGCATTGGCAGCTAGGCCAGCAAGTCGCTGTTGATGAAGCGCTACTGCCAGACCAACCACTACGTTTATTAGCCAACTTCCAGCAAAGCTTTGAGGCCACCGTTGAGACCGGCGATTTGCTCTATGTGCCGCCTGGACTAGCGCATCACGGCGTTGCTACTAGCGACTGCCTGACTTACTCCGTGGGCTTTCGTGCACCGGCTGTGCCACGCCTACTCGACGCCCTCGCGGATCGCCTTTTAAGCCTCGATGAAAATGAGCCCTTATTGGCCGACCCTGATCGTGGCGTCTGCCAACACAGTGCCAGCTTAACCGCGCTAGACACCAACGCCATGCGCACTGCCATGCTGGCGTGGATAGATCAGCCGGAGCAAATGGCCTTGGCCATGGCACCGAGCTTGAGTGAGGCAAAATATGCCGACTACGAAGCGCAAGGTGAGAGCTGCAGCTTGGCGGACTTGCAATCGGCATTAGCTGAGGGCATCGAGCTAATTCGCGACCCCGCCTCGCGCTGGGTATGGCTGCCAGAAGTACAGCAGCTGTGGCGCAATGGTGAGTGCGTGGATATCCCTGCCGATATTATCGAGCATGTGCCTGCGCTACTGACTAGCCGCCGCCTGCGCCAAGCGCAATTAGCCGCATTGCCAGAGCTTGTTTTGCAATGGCTGGCCGACGACATCAGCGCTGGCTTTTGGTTGGCGGTTGAGGCGGCCTGATGCATTTGGCGTCTTTGCCTTGGCAAGACACACCTCTGCCCTACGCCAACGCGCTTCTGACTGAGCATTGGCCATTACTACTCGATAGCCAAGGCGCTGGCCGTTGGCATATTTTGGTGGCAAATCCACGAGCAACCGCTGTACTGACTGAAGCTGGGTGGCAGTTTGACGGCTGGCCTGGCATTGATGGCGATAGCTTTGCGGTAATGGCGGCGTTGCAGGTATGGGGAGAGGCACTCAAGTCTGGGCAGCTCTCAGCATCTGAGGCCAATACAGCACCCACTAAAACCGCGGCCTCAGAGCTCCCATTTATGTCCGGCGTCATGGGCTATGTCGGCTACGCCGCACCCAGCGAACATGGCCTACCTGAGCGACATGGCGACGATTGGCCATTGGCCACGCTGGCTTATTACGACCAAGGCATCGCGCTAGATTGTGAAACACATGAAGCGTGGGTCTGGGCTAGCGACGCCATGAGCGCAATCGAGTGGCAAAACTGGCAGCAGCGCTGCGTAACTAATTCAGAGGCTAAGCCAGCAGCCAAGCTCGAGGCATTTCAGCTAAAAACTCCATTTCAAGCGCTCACCACACAACAGCGCTACGCCGACGATATCGCTCACATTCATGAGCTCATTCGTGCCGGCGATTGTTATCAGGTCAACTACACTCAGGCTTATGAAGCGCAGCACAGCGGCCGATTGTGGACGCGCTACGAAGAGCTTCGCGAACTAGCGCGGGCACCGTATGGGGCATATTGGGCACTGCCTTGGGGCGAACTGCTGAGCCTGTCACCAGAGCAATTTATCGGCATCAATGATCGCACGCTGACCACACGCCCGATCAAAGGCACACGCGCACGCGGCAATGACAGCGAGCAAGACCAAGTCGAAGCCAGTGCACTAACTGCCAGCGCCAAAGACATGGCCGAAAATATCATGATCACCGACTTACTGCGCAATGACTTGAGTAAGCACGCGCGCATCGGCAGCGTCAGCGTGCCCGAGCTATGTGCCCTAAAAAGCTTTGGGCAAGTGCATCATTTGGTCACAACGATTACCGCCACACTCAACAGCGATGCGACCGTAGCTGAGGTTTTGCGCGATGCTTTCCCCGGTGGTTCCATCACCGGCGCGCCGAAAAAGCGCGTGATGGAAATCATCGAGACCATCGAGCCAACAGCCCGCGGCGTCTATTGCGGCATGCTGTTTTATTGGGATGCCCGTGGCCGCGTCGATAGCAGCATCACCATCCGCACCTTGGCCGCTAAAGATGGCGTAGTGCGCACCTGGGCCGGCGGCGGCATCACGCTGGACTCCACTTGGCAGGCCGAATATGAGGAATGCTGGAGCAAAATGGGTGGCGTCATAGAAGCGCTATCGAAACCTTAGCTTTAGCTAGCGCAAAAAAAATGCCCTCATATAGAGGGCATTTTATTTCACGAGAACAATCACTTAATCATCTAAAGCAACTACTCCGCTGTTAAGGAATCTGGCGCAGTGATGCCTTACGGATCTCAGCCTTCAGCTCTTCATAGGTTGTGGTTACCGGAAATTGCGGAAACTCACGAATCACATTCTCAGGTGCATCAAACAAAATGCCTTGTTCAGCCTCGCCCAGCATATTGGTGTCGTTATACGAGTCACCAGCAGCGATGCAGCGATAATTCAGCGAGTGAAAAGCTTTGATTGCAGCACGCTTTTGATCAGGCTGACGCAACTTATAGTCAGTGATGGTGCCATCGGCAGCGACTTCCAGCTTGTGACAAAACAGTGTTGGCCAATCGAGTTGGCGCATCAGCGGGTGGGCAAACTCATAGAAAGTATCGGACAAAATGATGAGCTGAAAATGCTCGCGCACCCAGGCTAAAAACTCATACGCACCTGGAATGGGACCCATATCAGCGATAACGGCTTGAATATCAGGCAAACCCAATTTGTGCTCTTTGCAGATGGCTAAACGCTGCTTCATCAACACGTCATAGTCAGGAATATCGCGCGTGGTGGCCTCTAATTCTTTAATGCCGGTACGCTTGGCGACATTGATCCAAATCTCGGGAACCAACACACCTTCTAAATCGAGACACACTAACTCCATGACCAACCCCTTTTAACGCCAAGCTTGTGAGACGCGAAGGGTACTGTCAGGCGCGTATCGGTGCAAATAGAAAAGCGCTTTCTGCTATGCTTTACGCCTGAAAATTACTGGAGTGAGTGATGGCTATTTCCGCTGCCGATATCGATGCCTGGCAACCCGAGCTAGCAGGCAAAGGCCCACAAAGCATCGTGAAGTTTGCGCTCACGCACTTCCCCGACCTGTGCTTATCATTTAGCGGCGCCGAAGATGTTGTGTTGATTGATATGGCGGTGAAGTCAAAACTACCCTTTCGAGTCTTCACTTTAGATACCGGCCGCCTACATGCAGAGACCTATCGCTTTCTCGATACGGTGCGCACGCACTACGGCATCACGTTAGAGGTCTGCTACCCCGAAGCGGAGGCTGTGCGCGAATTAGTCAGCAAAAAAGGCTTTTTCAGCTTTTATGAAGATGACCATAAAGAGTGCTGTGGCATCCGCAAGGTCGCCCCACTTCGCCGCCAGCTCGCCACCACCACCGCGTGGATGACTGGCCAGCGCAAAGACCAAAGCCCCGGCACTCGCAACGATGTACCCTTGGTGCAATACGATACTAGCTTTGAAGGTCTTGAAGGCCCATTGGCCAAGTTCAATCCGCTAGCGAATTGGTCATCTAGCGAGATTTGGGATTATATTCGCGCCCTAGAAGTGCCCTATAACCCATTGCATGAAAAGGGATTTGTCAGCATTGGTTGTGAGCCTTGCACACGTGCTGTGTTGCCTAATCAACACGAACGTGAAGGTCGCTGGTGGTGGGAAGAGGCAACGAAAAAAGAGTGCGGCCTGCATTTGAGCAATCTGACGCCACCGACTTAAGCATAAAAATAATGCGCCCTCGCTAACATAGCTGAGGGCGCAGTTTGTCGAACTCGCCCTTAAAAGACCGGCAGTGCTTGGCCCTTAAACAAGTGATCGACTTCAGCGCGTGCATCGCCACGGTTGAGCACCGCCTCGACCACGCCACGATTAAGGTGCGGGGCAAATGCCTCGATAAAATCGAACATAAAGCCACGCAAAAACGTACCGCGGCGAAAGCCAATATGCGTCACGCTGGGCTCAAACAAATGCTCGGCCGGCAGCGCCACCAGCTTTCCACCATCAATCTCTGGCTCAAATGCCATCTGCGCGATAATGCCGACACCTAAACCTAGGCGCACATAAGTTTTAATGACGTCGGCATCTGTGGCAGTGAACACGACATTGGCAGCAAGGCCTTGCTGTCTAAACGCCTCATCTAGCTTAGAGCGCCCTGTAAAGCCAAAAACATAAGTGACAATGTCGTGCTCGGCAATCGCCTCTAAGGTGAGCGGATGCACACGCGTGAGCGGATGATCTTTCGGCACCACCACTGTGCGGTTCCACTGGTACGCCGGCAACATCATCAAATCAGCAAAATGCTCTAAAGCTTCTGTCGCGATGGCAAAGTCGACGGTGCCGTCGGCGGCCATTTCGGCAATCTGCTGTGGAGTGCCTTGATGCATATGCAAAGTGACTTCGGGGTATTTTCGGCGAAATGCAGCAATTACGGGCGGTAGACGATAGCGCGCCTGCGTGTGAGTTGTAGCGACCGACAGTGTGCCGCGCGTCTCATCGGAAAACTCTAGTGCAACTTGGCGGATAGAGTCGACTTGGCGCAAAACATCGGCCGATAACTTTAAAATCGCCTGCCCTGCCGGCGTCACACGGGACAGGTGCTTGCCGTTACGCGCAAATATTTCTACGCCCAGCTCGTCTTCTAAAAGGCGAATTTGCTTGCTGATGCCGGGCTGCGAGGTAAACAGTGCATTAGCCGTTTGCGACACATTCAGGTCGTGCTGCGAGACCTCCCAGATATAGCGTAATTGCTGCAACTTCATCTCAAGCCCCTTTCTTATAACTCAATGTCATAACTCTAGCGTAAAACATTCCTTTGCAGCAGTCCTAAGAATGCATATCGTGCCGCCATCATTTTGAGAACTCTAATATGTTGGTTTCTGAGTTTAGTTTTATTGCTGCCGGTGCATTAGTCGGTTTTGTGGTTGGTCTGACTGGCGTGGGTGGCGGCTCATTAATGACGCCTCTGCTAACCATGATGGGCGTACCTTTGCATACCGCCATTGGTACCGACTTGCTTTACGCGTCTATCAGCAAAACCGGTGGCGCCATTGTGCATCATCGCCATCGCAATATTGATTGGCGCATCACACTAACGCTTGCGACTGGCAGCATTCCTGCTGCGGCACTTACCGTCTATGCCTTGGCCAATTGGTTTCCCGATGCCAGTGCCTACAAACACATTTTGACCAGCTCACTAGGCTTTATGCTGCTTGTTAGCGCCTTAAGTATCTTATTGCGACCTGCAATTCAGCGCCGCATGGCTAAGCGCGAGCAATCAAACTGGGGAGTACGCGCATGGGTTGATCGCCATACGCAGGCACTGACGATTACCATGGGCGTTCTGCTTGGTATCCTAGTCACCCTGTCATCTGTTGGCGCCGGCGTCTTCGGTGTCATGGTCTTAGTCACCCTATTCCCTGCCCTAGCCATGATTCGCATCATCGGCACCGATGTGACTCATGCCGTCATGCTCACACTCATCGCCGGTCTCGGCCACATGAGCATGGGCCATGTCGACTGGCATATGCTCGGCTTCTTGCTCATAGGCTCACTGCCCATGATCGTCATCGGCACCACCTTAAGTTCACGTCTGCGCGAAGACATTATTCGCCCAATTTTAGGCGCAACTTTATTACTCCTCAGCCTACGGTTCATTTTCATCTAAAGTTTGGGGTATGATCGCGAGCTACGTGGAGACTATGCATGAGCCTTGATAACACCCCAATTGATGACCTAAACATTCGCTCTATCGATGTTTTGGTAACCCCTGCTGAACTCAGAAAAGCGCTGCCCATGAGCCTTGGTGCACATCGCACCGTGGCCGAGGGTCGGCAAACAATTCGCAATATTTTAGATGGCAAAGATCACCGCATATTTTTGGTGATCGGCCCCTGTTCTATCCATGACCTAAAAGCAGCGCATGAATACGCCCAGCGCTTAAAGGTTTTGGCTGAAGAAGTCAGCGACAGCATTTATCTGGTCATGCGTGTCTACTTTGAAAAGCCACGCACCACCGTGGGCTGGAAAGGCTTGATCAACGATCCGCGTATGGACGATAGCTTCCGTATCGAGGAAGGTCTGCACGTTGGTCGCAAGCTGCTCATCGAACTCAATGAAATGGGTCTGCCCTGCGCTACCGAAGCGCTAGACCCGATGTCGCCGCAGTACTTGCACGACCTCATTGCTTGGTCGGCGATTGGCGCGCGCACCACCGAATCGCAAACGCACCGTGAAATGTCATCAGGCCTATCCAGCCCTGTTGGCTTTAAAAATGGTACCGATGGCGGCCTAACGGTAGCCACCAACGCTCTGCTATCCGTGCGTAATGCCCACAGCTTCTTAGGCATTAATAGCGATGGCAAAGTCGCGGTGATTAACACTACTGGCAACCAGTACGGCCATGTCGTGTTGCGTGGCGGCGATGGCAAACCCAACTACGACTCAGTGTCTGTAGCACTTGCCGAACGCGCCTTGGAAAAAGCCAAAGCACCGATGAATATCATGATCGATGCTTCGCACGCCAACTCCAATAAAGACCCTGCACTACAACCATTAGTAATGGACAACGTTGCCAACCAAATCGTTGAAGGCAACACCTCCATCATTGGCATGATGATTGAGTCTCACCTGAAGTTTGGCCGCCAAGATATCCCGAAAGACTTAAGCCAACTGGTTTATGGCCAATCAGTGACCGATGGCTGCATCGATTGGGAAACGACTGAAGTCGCCGTGCGCTCTATGCATGAAAAGCTGAAAGACGTGCTGCCAAAACGTAAAAAATAAACCTGTTACACGGGGAGCTTTAGAAACTCCTCCTGCTGCAGACACAAAAAAGCCCGGTCATTGCCGGGCTTTTTGTATCACCACTTATCTAAAATAAGCGTTGTCTTTCACCGTATGGTCGGTCTCATCTGTGACGCGATGCAGCTCAGGAATCAATCCTTTTAGCGTAGTTTCTACGCCCTGCTTCAAGGTCATATCGACAGCCGAACAACCTTGGCAGCCGCCGCCAAACTTCAGCACGGCAACCCAACCTTCAGGCTCTTCGAAGCAACCTGTCAGCGACACATTGCCATTGTGTGCAGCAAGACCAGGGTTCACTTCGCTGAACAGCACATGGTTAATACGCTCTTCCATTGGGCTGTCAGATGAAATATTGGGCACTTTCGAGCGTGGCGCTTTAAAAGTGAGCTGGCCGCCCATGCGATCTTTGTTGAAATCGATCACGGCATCGACGAGATAAGTTACCGAGCGACCATCGACATAGGCTGGGAAACCTTCAAAGTCAACGCGCACGTCTTCTTCTTTCTCTTCGCCTTTGGTGCAATAAGCCATGCAGCATTCTGCGCGCGGCGTGCCGGGATTTTCGACAAAAATTCGCACACCAATGCCGTCACTGTTTTGCTTGGCTAATAATTCGCGCAGATAGCCTTGAGCCGTCTCCGTAATCTCAAGATTGGTGATGGCTTGCGCATCGAAAGAAACCGATTGATTTACTTCAGGCTGACTCATGGAAGCTCCTTTATCGCCCACAGCATGCCGGGACGGGCATGCTTCAAATTATGGCCGCAAGTATAGCATCTTGCGTGCAGCTCATGCCTTCGCTCATCCATTCTGCTAAACTATATATCCATTTTTTTAGATAGATCTATGCCCATGTCTCGCGCTGACCGTCTGATTAGTTTTGAGCAGCAACTCGCCCAACGTATTTTGATTCTCGACGGTGGCATGGGAACCATGATTCAGCAGCGAAAGCTTAGTGAAGCCGACTATCGAGGCGAACGCTTTGGCGATTGGCCTCGCGATGTTAAGGGCAATAACGATTTGCTCGTGCTCAGCCAACCACAGATTATTCGCGAAATCCATGAGGCTTATTTAGCTGCCGGCGCCGATATTATCGAGACCAATACCTTCAATAGCACCAAGGTTTCCATGTCCGATTACGGCATGGAGTCGCTAACCACTGAGCTCAACTTTGCAGCGGCAGCATTAGCGCGTCGTGTTGCTGATGAATTTACCGCACGCGAACCGCATAAGCCGCGCTATGTCGCCGGCGTTATTGGGCCAACCTCTCGCACCTGCTCTATTTCGCCAGATGTTAACAATCCTGCCTTCCGCAACGTCAGCTTCGATCTGCTCGTCGAAAACTATTTAGAGTCGACTCTCGCGCTAATCGACGGCGGCGCTGATCTGATTTTAATCGAAACTGTTTTCGATACGCTCAACGCCAAAGCCGCCATTTTTGCTGTGCAAGAAGCTTTTGAGCAATGCGGCACCACATTGCCTATTATGATTTCTGGCACTATTACCGACGCTTCTGGGCGTACGCTCACCGGCCAAACAGCCGAAGCCTTTTGGAACTCGGTGCGTCACGCCAAGCCTATCTCCATTGGCTTTAACTGCGCGCTCGGTGGCAAAGAGCTGCGGCCATATGTCGAAGAGCTTTCGCGCAAAGCTGACACCTACGTTAGCGCTCATCCTAATGCCGGCCTCCCAAATGCCTTTGGTGAGTACGATGAAACGCCTGATGAAACTGCGGCTATTATTAAAGAGTTCGCAACCAGTGGCTTTCTCAATATTGTTGGCGGTTGCTGCGGCACCATGCCAGAACACATCGCCGCCATAGCCAAAGCGGTTGAAGGCAAAGCGCCGCGGGTGGTGCCTGAGCTCCCACGCGTCTGCCGCCTATCAGGCCTTGAGCCATTCACCATTGCTGATGACAGCCTGTTTGTGAACGTTGGCGAACGTACCAACATCACTGGCTCGAAAAAATTTGCTCGTCTCATTCGCGAAGAAAACTATGCCGAAGCATTAGAAGTCGCTCGCCAACAAGTCGATAACGGTGCGCAAATCATCGATATCAACATGGATGAAGGCATGTTGGACTCGCAGGCCGCGATGGTGAAATTCTTAAACATGGCGGCAACCGAACCCGATATTTGCCGTGTGCCGATCATGGTCGATTCATCGAAATGGGAAATCATCGAAGCTGGCCTGAAGTGTATCCAGGGCAAGTCGGTGGTGAACTCAATTTCCATGAAGGAAGGCGTCAAAGAGTTCAAGGATCGTGCGCGTTTGTGCATGCGATATGGCGCCGCCGTGGTCGTTATGGCTTTCGACGAGCAAGGCCAAGCCGACACCGTTGCGCGCAAAAACGAAATCTGCAAACGCTCATACGATATTTTAGTTAATGAAGTTGGCTTTCCGCCCGAAGACATTATTTTTGACCCTAATGTCTTCGCCGTTGCCACCGGCATCGAAGAGCACAATAACTACGCCGTCGACTTTATCGAAGCCTGCGACTACATCACCAAAAACCTGCCTTACGCGAAAATCTCTGGCGGCATCTCTAACGTCTCCTTCTCGTTCCGTGGCAATGAGCTGGTTCGCGAAGCCATCCACTCGGTGTTTTTGTACTACGCAATTCGCAATGGCCTAAGCATGGGCATTGTCAACGCTGGGCAGCTGGCGATTTACGAAGACATTCCCGCTGAGCTCAAAGCCTGCGTTGAAGACGTGATTCTAAACAAACGCGAAGATGGTACTGAGCGCTTGCTAGCCTTAGCTGAGCGCTATCGTGGCGAAGGCGGCAAGCAAATCGTTGAGGATCTGTCTTGGCGCGAATGGCCCGTTAACAAGCGCTTAGAGCATGCGCTGGTTAAAGGCATCACCACGTTTATTGTTGAAGATGCCGAAGAAGCACGGCAACAAGCTGAGCGCCCAATTCACGTCATCGAAGGCCCTCTCATGGATGGCATGAACGTGGTTGGCGACCTGTTTGGCTCGGGCAAAATGTTTTTGCCACAAGTAGTGAAGTCTGCTCGCGTGATGAAGCAAGCGGTGAACCATCTCATCCCATTTATTGAGGCCGAGAAAAACGGCGTGGTTATCGCCAAAGGCAAAGTACTCTTGGCTACGGTCAAAGGTGATGTCCACGATATCGGTAAAAATATTGTCGGCGTGGTACTCGGCTGTAATGGTTATGACATTGTTGACCTCGGCGTTATGGTACCTGCCGATAAAATCCTGCAAGCCGCCATCGATGAAAAAGTCGACATCATCGGCCTCTCCGGCCTGATCACCCCATCGCTAGATGAAATGGTGCATGTGGCGCGCGAAATGCAGCGACTCGACTTTAAAGTGCCGCTTTTAATAGGTGGCGCAACCACATCGAAAGCGCATACCGCAGTAAAAATTGATCCACACTATAAAAATGACGGTGTGATTTACGTCGCCGATGCCTCGCGTGCAGTCGGCGTGGTAACCACCTTGCTAAACAAGTCAGCTAAAGATGCGTTTATCGCCGAGCGCCGTGCTGAATACGCCGAAACTCGAGAGCGTATTAATAATCGAGAGCCACGCGGCAAACGCTTAAGCTATGAAACCGCAGTCGCTACTGGCTTGCAAAGCGATTGGTCGCAAGCAACACCGATCAAGCCAAAGCAGTTAGGCGTGCAAGTTTTTGATCACTACGACTTGAGTGAAATTGTTGAGTATTTCGACTGGCAACCATTCTTTATGGCATGGAGCCTGCACGGAAAGTACCCTGCAATTTTAGAGGATGATGTTGTTGGTGAGGCCGCTCGTGACTTGTTTAATGATGCTCAAGCCATGCTGAAAACCTTGATTGAAGGCAAGCATTTACGTGTGCGCGGTGTCATTGGGCTATGGCCTGCCAACCGCGTTGGCGCCGATGATGTACGCGTTTGGGCCGATGCCGACAAAACAGAGTGCCTAGGCGAAATTCATAATTTGCGCATGCAAAACGAGCAAGTTAGTGGCAAGCCCAACTTGTCTTTGGCCGATTTCGTAGCGCCAATAGATAGCGGCGTTCAAGATTATGTCGGCGGCTTTACTGCTTCAGTGCATGGCGCCGATGAGTTCGCTAAAACCTTCGAAGATGCTGGCGATACTTACAACAGCATCTTGATTAAGTCTTTGGCTGACCGTTTTGTAGAGGCCTTTGCTGAGCGCCTACACCAACGTGTGCGCCAAGAGTTCTGGGGCTACGCGACCGATGAGCAGCTCGATACAAACGACCTGATTGCCGAGAAATACGCCGGCATCCGTCCTGCGCCAGGCTATCCCGCCTGCCCCGAGCACAGTGAAAAATCCGAGCTTTTCCGCTGGCTCAACGCCACTGAAAATACTGGCACCGTACTTACAGAGCATTTCGCTATGTACCCCACCGCTGCTGTCTCGGGCTGGTATTTCGCACACCCCAAAGCCAGCTACTTTAATGTCGGCAAAATTGGTCGCGATCAAGTCGAAAACTACGCTCAGCGTAAGGGTTGGGACATGGCCACAGCCGAGCGTTGGCTAATGCCGAATTTAGGCTATGATGTGGTCGATAACTAAACGATCGGCGCACGTAACCTCCGTGGCCGATCATCTAATAATGATCTGGTCATGCCCTCTGGGGCGTCAAACAGACGGAGGTTTTAGTGTCCAAAGGCTATGGCAATCCGCCGCCACCCAGCAGCATCAAGCTGAAAAAGCGCACACGCTTGCGCCTGGCGTTGAGCCGAGCACTTCGTAGTGGCTTTAATGTGGCTGGACTAAAAAAGACCGAACTCGATGAAAATGCAGAATCCGCTGAGATTTTTGTGCTCAGCGGCATTCTCATTACGCTGCTAACCATCGCAGCCATTTGGATAGGTTTGCAGCAGTTTATTGAGGCAATGCATCAATAAACTGCTGGGCTTATACGCGAGGTGATTGCACGCTACGTTGCCACCAGCGCAGCAACAGATTATCCACCGAGCTCGTCGCAGCAATGCCTAAGCGCTGGCCTAAACTCTTTTTCTCGCGCCAATGCAGCGCAAACAACTCCGCTTCAGTAGCGCGCTCACGCAAATAATCATCGCTGGTTTTTAAGCTATCGACCAAGCCTAAAGCCAAGGCTTGCTGGCCATACCAATGCTCACCTGTAGCCACTACTGCCATATCAACTTGCGTGCGCCACTGCGCCACATGCGCTTTAAATAGCTCGTGGGTGTCGTCTAAATCATGTTGAAACTTAGCACGCCCTTCATCGGTGTTTTCACCAATCATGGTCAATGTGCGTTTGTATTGCCCTGCTGTCATCAACTCAACATCAATGTCATTTTTCTTCAGCAGGCGATGCACGTTTGGAATTTGCGCAACCACGCCGATGGAGCCGATAACCGCGAACGGCGCAGCGATAAGTTGATTGGCCAAACACGCCATCATATAACCACCGCTGGCCGCGACTTTATCGACACAAATGGTCAGGCGAAGGTTCGCGGCGCGGATGCGCGCTAATTGCGAAGAGGCCAAACCATAGCTGTGTACCATGCCGCCCGGGCTTTCTAGGAGCACCACGACTTCATCACGCTCAGCAACAGCAACTGCTAGCAACGCCGAAATTTCATGACGCATTTGCGCCACGGCCGATGCCGCCATGTCGCCGGTAAATTTCAGCACATAGACATGCGCTTTCGGCTCAGCCGTTTTAGCGGATTTTTTTTCCAACTTCGCCTTTGCCTTGCGCGCTTTGCGTTCAACTTTCCAGGCGTTGTCATCCCAAACTAGGCTGCGCAGAGCATCAGCTTCGGCATCGAAGCGCTCATTTAAAGTTTCGACTTCTAAATGCCCAGATTGCAGGCCGGGCAAGTCGCCACGGCGAGCACGGCCTAGCATCATCAGTACGAGGGCCACCAAAAACGCAACGGTGACGCCCTTAGCCAAAAACAAGCCGTAATCGGCAATCCATTCAAGCATGATGTGTCTGTCGCTCCGTAATAAATTGATCTATCAGCGCCCGCGCGATGCTACCTTTTGGCGGCAATAGGGGCAGCTGCTCATAATGAAAGAATTGTGCATCGGCAATTTCGTCTTCTTGGCAGACGATTTCGCCACTGACGTATTCGGCAAAGAAGCCAATCATCAAGCTGCTGGAAAATGGCCATGATTGGCTGGCGTGATAACGAATATTGCTGATTTCAACGCCAACTTCTTCGCGCACTTCTCGAATCAAGGTCTGCTCTGCGCTTTCGCCCACTTCCATAAAGCCAGCCAAGGCGCTGTACATGCCGTTGGTGAAGCGCGTCGATTGCGCCAGCAACAATTCATCTCCACGCGAAATAATAACGATCACACAGGGATTAATGCGTGGATATATCGAGCTGCCGCATGGTGCGCAAACGCGAGCGCGCTCGCCGCGCGAATGAGCCTGCATTGGGCCACCACAGCGACCACAAAAACGGTGTTTGTCGGCCCATTCCAGCACTTGCATGCTGCGCCCCAAAAGGTCATAGCCGGCGGGCGTTAGCGATGCCAACAGGCTGCGCACATCCACCCAAACAAAGCCATCGGGCGCGATAGACAGCGACCAC
>Ga0114915_1000104_pt1 | contig 39445 bp, 61 predicted proteins | sample MalvirAntarct_55_FD_87288 | JGI IMG/M metagenome (GOLD analysis project Ga0114915, IMG submission 87288) | Marine viral communities from the Global Malaspina Expedition - Malaspina viral metaG Antarct_55 | ecosystem: Environmental > Aquatic > Marine > Oceanic | place: South Georgia Island...
GATGTTCTTCTTCACTGAACTTCTCAGCTTCTTTTCTGCAAAGCTTACGCCACGTTACATTAAACTTCATGCCTTGTATTTCAAATTCAGGCACGGGTCTTTTAGAAACCTTACATTCAGTAAACGCATTGGAAAGAGTAATTTCCTCTTCGTCTGTTAGAATGATTTCTAAATTACGTTTCAGACAAGCAAGTTCATCTCTATAAACTAGAGGAATGTCATTGCATGTGATGCCAAAATCTATTACTTCCATCTTACTTCCCTATGAGTGACTGAGCTATGAACTCAAGTTCATTCTCTTTGTATTTACTTTTCAAGTTACTAATGTCGGCTTTGAGTATAACCATATTAGAACATTGCTTCATGTCTTTTACTTTGAATGTTAGATGCTCAATATTTCTATTGAAGTTTAACATTTCTTTTACAGACCAGTTACTATATTCCAAGTAGATTGTCTGTTCTTCTAAATCAATTAAGAAGTTTGAACAAGCAACTCGCTTTAATGCATTTTCAATAGCACGCTCAACGATTGAAGTTGGACTTTGACTGAATGTCTCTATATGCTTTATCAGCGTTGTGTTAAGTAACTTAATGCGAGAACCTAGCTCAACTGCTTCTATCTGCTCTGATAGTTCTTCGTAACTGTGTCCTTTTGGTAAATCTAGTAAGATGAAGTTATCTGGTGTTTCTGCAATAGCCTCAACCAGTTCTTTCATACTACTTACTTGACGGTACTCATCTATTTGATCTTTCAGTGAGCTGACCATGATTTTTTCAATGAACGATCGGTTTGATTGTGCTAGATATAAATATATAAGAGGCATCTTAGTTTCCTTAGAGTTTAGTATTTTCCCAACGTATCTTCAACATATCTATTGAGTCCATTACGTGAGATGAGCGCTTTTTGTGATGTAATGGAATGTACTTATTAAGTTCTCCATTTATTCTAGCGGCGTTATCTAAATGTAATGCAATCTTTTTACCATGTCGATATAGTCGGTTGCCTAAATATTCATCGAGTGTTAATTCCACAATAAGTGAAACGTTAGGGTTAGTCCAGTCAAGACTCTTTGCTATTCTTCTAAAAGGTAGAGCGTTACTATTCTCTAGTAGTCTTTCTAGTTCTGATGATAAACGTTTTGTATTGCGTCTATCTTGGTCTGTTGGTAAGAAGTTATTAACATCTTCACTTGAGACAATCCACGATTTAACTATCTTAACTAAAGCTTGTTTTCTTTTATAGTCTAACGTTTTCATTTTCCAAAACGCTAGTCGGTTATTTAACTTCTTTATCAATAACATTTGCCTTTTCCATTTAATTAAGGTTTCTAATATCTTTTAACACAGGGTTCTTTTGTTCCACGATCATTTCATCTAAAGTGGGAATTGTTTCACGTGCTAGATACTTTTTAAGTTCTTCGTTTGTGCTAGCTACTTTCTTTTTAGCACCTACCATGATAGTAGATGTAATTATTTCACTAACCATTTCATCGAGTTTTGGTTTTGGTTTGGTATAGATGCTACTAGACAGTAGAGCGTCTATAAAGCAACACAGCGTTAGTTTATTAAAAACAATAAAGTCACCCGTCAATGATTGATACTCGTCACTGCGTTCGATACGTTCAAGTACAGTGAGTACTTCGCTTATGTTCTTGTATTCTTTTTCTAATGATTTAAAGATATGAACTTTTATATCCATTCGGTTAACCATTAGGAAGGTTCCGATATCAGTAATGTAACGCCAGTACTTATGTCGGAAGTACTTAGTTTTACAGTTTACAGTGAGTATCTGAATAGGGTTACGTGACATTTTATTTTCCTTATTAAAAGCATAAAGAGAGGACCGGAGTCCTCTCTGATTTAGGATTGTATTTATGCATCAACAACGAGTCGCAACTTATGGCTTTAGTTACATACTATTGAAGTTTGTGTAAAATAATACTACCAGTTAGAACAGGTCAGGTGCATCAGCGGTTTTAAGAAAGATTTCTCTAGTGTCGCTATTTTTAGCTTGACTCTTTACGTCTTTCCAAAAGCCAACAGGGTCTGGTAACTTTGCTTTATCTGGTTGAGCTGGTTCCAGATGTTCGGCTAACAAATTCACCGCTGCATCTATACTTGTTTTAGAAACACGCTGATAGTTACCATTGAGTACTTGATCAACTGTAAGTTCTTCAAAAGACTTATCGTCTAGAAAAGTAATATCAGTCGTTAACTCGTCATTGGAATCATCTGCATTTTCAATATAGAAATCAGTAAGGTACGAATAGGCATAACCGGCTTCGATGTTCATTAACTGAACTGGTCCAGTTAGGTTAACCAGTGCCGCTGTATCTAACTCGAACTCTTGAGATTTAGACTCATCAGTTTCACTGTAGATTTTAAAATCTTTTATCAATGCTAAACTAGGTGATATAGGTATTGAAATGCCTAGCTTATTAAAACTAGTTTCAGTGACCTGTTCAAAATAGTTGTCTAGGAATGCCCCTTTCTCAAAACGACCTTTATAATAGCGATAGTAAAGATGGAAGTGTACATTTTCTGCTTCCGGCGTATTTAGATCAATGAATGTTAAATCAAGGTGAAAACATGTAGGATCAATCGTTACCCGATATGTTTCACTCTGTATGTATTTACGGGTAGTTAACGTACATGTTGTTTCAGGCAGTTCTACGCACAGCTCCTGTTCTGGATTAGTGAGGTTATAAAACTTAAATACGTTAGCATTTTCGTTACTGCGCTCTTTCAACTTCCATTCGTCAAATTCACCTATACCGAATGGTAAAGATTCTTCGAAATAGGTAATGTCGATTGGAGTAAGTTGATCGAAGGCTAACGATTCGTTTTTAATAGAATTTGGCGACAGCTCTATTGTTAAATCAACATCTATAAACTGTCTGACTGCTTCGGTTATCTTATCAATCGCTTCTTCTTCGATATAGCAATGTTTATCAGTTAACAAACCATAGACTAGATAATGTACTGACTCTAATGGAATGTCTAGATCGAGTACGCTAACGCTATACATCTCAGATAACAATTCAGTCACTGTCTTTAAGCGATCACGCTCTGTTGGTTTCTTAGCCTTTAGACGGTTTCTGTATTTCTTAGTTTTAATAAACTGTTTTAGGTTTTTTAAATTCAATAGTTCTTTCATTACAATCCTTAATGATGGTTATACTACCTTTATAATATATATTTTAAGATAGCTCGATAGTGATATTCACACATAGCGGTATAGTTAGTTTTGATAATTGTGGATAATCAGTTACGATATTGACAGGACCGGCAGTTAGCACTAAAGGAACTGAGAGATGTGCGCCTAACCCATGTAACGTCTTCATATCTACAGGGCGAGTATTCTCAGTCAGTGATAATATTTCAAGTTCACCACCGTATAGGCAATAGGTCATTTCATATACAGATGTGCGTTGAGGAGCATCTGATGAACACCCTTCAAATTTACAGTAGTATCCATCGCGTGATACTTCATCGATTAGATTGAATTCAATAAGGGCATCGATATAGGGTCTAGGCTGTTCCGCAAACCCTTTAAGGATATAAATGACTTCATTGTCTTCTAGTATATTTATCGTATTGCCGTCTTGACTATATTCCAATTCCAGTACTTGCTTATTCTTTATTTTTAATTGTAAAGTAGTCAGTCTTATTGGGGCAAAGTTGTCACTGAAAATAGCTGGGTAGTTTAACCATTTTCTATATTGAATGTTTGGATTTTCTAGCACTAGTTTTTTAGAGAACGGAATGTTGGGGAAAAGTCTCTTCTTAATGATGCGGGCTAGTTTTTCTTTATTGGCACTCACTTCTAGATCTGGTAATGAACCAGTTACAAAACGAATGGCGTGTTTAACAACCGGCGGTAATCTATGTTTAAACTTACATCGCTCGACTATGTATTTCAATTTAACCTGATTACTATCGCGTGTTTCAGCCGGGAACGTTTTAAGGAAACGTCTATAGTCTTTACTTCTGAATAATTTATCAACATCTCTAGGAGTCTCTAAATCGATCACTAAGCGCTCAGAAGAGTTCTTTAATGTAACCGTTCCAGTTTTAAGATTAAACTTAACACCGTTAGGTACAGACAACGAATAGTCATCTAAACTTCTTCTTTCACCATCTACTAACAAATCTATTAATATAAATTCAGAACTAGAGACAATCCATTTAATTGTAAGGGTTGACATTACTAACGTGTCGTTGTCGATGACGTCAAATAAAGTTTCAAAATGATCAGGGTGGAGTTTAGCGTTTAACATCATAAGCGACGGGTTAACTAATTTCTCCGTTAGATAAACAGGTAAAGGAAAGTTCTTTAGAAGTTTGTTAAAGAACCAGCTAGAAGACACTGTATCGTTCTCTAAGAAGATCTTATCATTAAGTCCAGTTACCGCATGATATTTAATTACATGTGTCTGTGTGACGTTTAAGACAGGTCTGGTACCACCATCTTTATTTATGAAATCTAGAAAAGCATCCACATCAGTTCTTGCCACGACAGTATCTTTAAATTCTTGATATTCTTTACTGTTCAGTATTTCTTTTAATTCTTCAGTTGATGCCAACATACGCATTGTTCAATCCTGTTTATAAAAAATAAAAAAGAAACTAGCCGACACGAAGCCGACTAGTCCTTTAACGTTATTTAGGAAGTTCTGAAATGATAGTCAGTTTAAGTTCCTTGGCTTTCAAAAATGATGTGCCGGGGTTATTACCAACTAAGACTAAATCTGTTTTCTTAGATACAGTCTTACTTAACTTAGCACCTCTATCAGTAAACCACTTAGTGATATCGTCACGTGTATAGTCTTCAAAGCTACCTGTCACCACAACCTTCATTCCACTGTAGGTCTTCTCTACATTGGCACTGACTTGCACTGGTCTAACTTCTAACAATAGTTTCTTAACGAATGAACTGGTCTTTTCGTTTTCTAAGAACTGCATGATTGAAGTAGCGGTTATAGGTCCGATGTCCTGTAGGGCTAGTAGTGTAGCTTCTGTTAACGTCCACAGCTTATCAACCGTTTCAATATGCTCAGCAACAATAGCAGAAGTTGAAGTTCCAACGTTACTAATACCTAAGCTATAAATGAATGCAGCAAGAGATACATCTCTAGAGCGTTCTATAGCGGCTAGAAGATTATCAATCTCCTTAGGTCCAAGTGTCGTCTTAGCACTTAAGTCTTCTTTAGTGAGATAATAAATCTCATTCTGTTCAGACATATCGAAGTGTTCAATTAACTCAGTTATTGTTGCAACTGCCATACCTTCAATGTTCATTGCTGCACGTGAGACAAAGTGTTCAAAGACTCGTATGCGTTGAGCTGGACAACTACTGCCCGCTACACAAAGAGTAGAAGACTTATCTCTAACTAACTCAGATTGACACGACGGACATTCAGTAGGGAAAGAATACTTGATAGCATCTTCTCTTCTGTTTTCTTTAAAGACTTTTGTTATAGCCGGAATTACATCCCCTGCCTTGATTACTGAAACAATATCGTCTTCATGTAAATCGTAGCGGTTAAACTCATCTTGGTTATGTAATGTTACGCTGCTAATAACGGAGCCTAGTATTTCAATGGGCTTTATTTTAGCAACTGGTGTAATCGTACCCATTCTACCCACTTGAAAAACAACATCGGTTATTGACGAGGTCTCTACTTGAGGAGGGAACTTGAAAGCAACTGCCCAATTAGGAACGTTAGTCAGTTCACCTAACTCTGTTCTTAGCTCTGGGTCGTTTACTTTAATTACTATTCCGTCGATTGCAAAGTTTAAAGAATCACGAATGTCTTGTATCTTTTCGTAATAGGTAAGAACGCCATCTTTCCCATAAGCTAGTTCAGTATGGGGTGAGGTTGCAATTCCTAATCTAGCCAGCTGTTTAAGTTGTTCAAACTGTTCGTTTTCTTCACCCACCGCTGAATAAGCCATGAACAATATATCACGTTCACTTACTACTGCCGGATTTAACTGACGCATGGTTCCAGCTGCTGCGTTTCTAACATTAGCAAATTGCTTCTTGTTAGGTGTGTCTCTTGCAATACGTTCGTTTATCTGAGCAAGTCCACTGTAAGTTAAAACCACCTCACCGCGAATTGTCAAATCTTTACCAACTAATGTTTTACGTTTAGGTAAACTCATTAGACGTATTGGTAGATTAGAGATAGCCATCGCATTAAGCGTAAGGTCTTCACCTATATTACCATCCCCTCTAGAACACGCAGTAGTTAGAAGTTTATCGTTATAACGAACCTCCAATGCCATGCCATCTAGTTTCAGCTCACAGCAATACTCAACGCTTTTCTTAACACCTAGCTTTTTACGGATGCCCGCATCCCATTTAAGGAATTCACTTTCATCAAAGATATCTTTTAATGAGAGCATTGGCTTTTCAATCTTTATTTTACTAAACCCTTTTCTAACATTGCCGTTTACTTTCTGGGTAGGAGAGTAAGGTACAATTAGGTCTGGGTTTTCCTTTTCCATTTCTTCCAACTCAGCCATTAGACTGTCATATTCAGAATCAGAGAGGGTAGGATTGTCATCTACGTAATAAAGCTTATTGTGGTACTCTATCACCTGTATCAGCTGTTCGTATTTCTTCATCTAGTATAACCTCCGTATTCTGCACATGAACTTGTATCTCATATTCGTCATTACCTTTGATGGTGAAATAGATAGAGTTTAAATCTAGTTCAACTGTCATTAGAGGAAGTGTGAATTTATAATCATTGAATAGACCAAGCACTAATGAATGAACTGCAATATGAGTATTTTTGAGAGATAAGAAAGATTCTAGTCCCATTTCAATGTTGTTAACAGTTCTTTCTTTGTCAGGTTCCGTATGTTCGCTTATTGCGATAGTGATGGAAATTGAGTTACCTTTATAAACGGTAATTAGTGATAACACAGCCTCGTTCTCGGCATATGTTATTGCTCGGTATGGGGTAGTCGTATCTAGCAAAATAGCTTGGTGTATTTTGGGAACTAAGTACTCTTCGTAGAACACGCCGTATTTTTGAGAGAAAGGAATATATTTAAGATAATCAAGACAATGTCCGTTCTCTAAAATTAAGTTAGTGGCAGCGGTAGGTTCAAGTTCTCTATCAGTTAATCGCATCGGAAACCATCCTTTCATCTCTAGGGTCTACGGTTAAACATATTTCAATAGTGAATATGTCGTTAATAGGAATGACTAATTGCATAGCGCTAATGTCGTAACGTATACATATAGCTTCGTTTATTTTTTCAGGATATGTTTCTATTATAGATTTCATCAGATAGGTTGAAAAGTCTGGTGATTCAATTTCTTTAAGTATTTCTAATACTTTTTCCTTTGAGGTGTATCCGTAATCCGTTCTGTAAGTAAGGAACAACTCATCGAAGTTGCCATAGAAGTCAACATCTATCTGGGTCGTTTCTTTACTCGATTCGCGAACTAGTGTGCAAATAGTAGTTTCAGAATCACTTTCTAGGGAACGAAATAAATTATCAGGATTCATCATCAATGCCTTTTCAAGTAAGGGTACTATAAAAACATTGTAGTATCGGTGATATGGATGATTACATGCTATCGTTCTCAGGTAATTTCCAATATCGTGCTTTAAAGGCTCTATCTTTACTATCTTTTTAACTTGACTCACAGGGCCATCCTTCTTTTTATTTCACCTAAAGATATTGGAGTGTAGTTTATTGCTTCTGCACTAGTACAGAAGTAACGCTTATCCAATTGGCTATTTTGGTCTATCATACATACTCTGTTGTGATTGTGGGCATGTATGTTCGGTCCTCTTTCAAGGTCGATTGAATTAACAGTTAAGTGCGTTATCCAAAACCCAAATCGTTTTATACCGCCAAATACATTCACCCCTTTTAAACTGGTAGCGTATTTAGCAAGTCCTTTATGGCAATGATTGCCTAGGATGATATTGACTGTCTGGTACTTAAGTCTATAGGCTTCAAGTCTCCAGAAACTAGCACTGCTTAAAAACGTATCTCCGGTTAACCAAAGAACTTTTGTTTTATCGCCTACTGCTAATATATTTCGATGGATTAAATTGTCGTGTTCTCTAGCTGAGTCAAACTCAGGTCGTATTGTGATGTGTACATTATTCTGGCCATAGTGTAAATCGCCAATGAAATAATGTACTTCATCCGTCTTAGATGTCCTCATATAACTTCACGAAAGTGTTAGATGCACGTAAGACATGGTTGTACGTTAACTGGTCTTCTGATTCAAATAACTTATCTAGTCTGGCTAGTAGATTAATTAAAGCACGACCGTATAAGTTACGTTCACGCATCGTTAAATCAATTGAGCCACGAGTGAATGTCTTTTTAAACACTATGGCTTCATCAATATCAAAGCCTTTACTTTTAGAATAATCAAGTAAGAGATTGTGGGCTACTATTAAATGTTTTTCAACTTCATCTAACGCATAACCCCAAACGTTATCACCATCGTCAAACCAAGTCTTTGCTTTTACTATTTCTTTTTTTATTAATTCTAACATCTTAAATCTCTCTATTGTTATAAGGTTACTTCAATGAGTATTTGAAGCTTCTCTGCATCTTAATAATATAGTTTTGTAACTTTTTACACAAAAAATAAAAAAATAAAAGAGAGGACCGAAGTCCTCTCTATCTATTAACCTTCAAATACCTGAATGTATAACGGTGCAACTATTTCTTCTTGCTCCAATTCGATATCAAACTCAACACTCATTGTTTCAAACATGTCTTGTTTGGTCATATCGTTCAATGCAAGCTTGCCTTCAAAGATAGCATTTAAGTAAGGAGTAATTAACTCGTTTAACTTTGCTAACTCTTCTGGGTTATTGAATAACTCACGGGTATTCATTGGCGCTTCTGGATGCTCTAAGATGTCTGCTAGTGAGAAAGTGAAGATGTCTGATTTAAGATAAAGGTAACGTATATCAGTACCGTATTCATTTTCATGCAATACATCCAAACCTTCAAAGATGAACGTGACTTCTAATAACTCTTGATTATCGTCTTCTTCGTCTAATGCTAAATCAAAACCTAGAGTGAATTTATTTCTAGTTTGAAGTTCCTCTACTGGAAAGCTAAAGACTGCTAGTTTTTCGTGATGTCTTTGTAACATGTTAATAACCTATTTTAATTACGTGTGTTTTTCTACCCGATTGAAAGTAAGAACCTTCTGAATCGATATCTGGTGTTTCCATTATTGACTGATCTGAAAAGATTGATGCGATATCTTTATAAATCGTTTTGATTATATCAGAATCATCATTCACATCATCGGTGTTTATGAAGTCCAACCCATGAATTGTGAACAGTTGTTTGAAAGCTCGTTTAAGATATGTTGCGTTATCTTCAAATGAATGTTTCTCACCTGTCACTTTAAACTTCATTGCTGATGCTGTTTGACCGTCTGCTGAGATATGTAAACCTCGCTGAGTGGAATAATCAGATAACTCAACAGTAACTGCAATGTCTCGTTGTTGTACCGCTACTGATTCTAACAGATCATCTACTTTAATGATGTCATGTAGTTCACCTGCAAGTGGACAGTCAGGAACATTCCTTAAAGTGAAGTTTATATTAAAGTACCCTAGATCGAAGATGTGTTCGAAACCAAAGTTACCACTGGAGAGTAATTGGTCTATCTGTATCCCAAGTAATTCACTTACTGCTTCTTCATCAGTCATGCTTTCTGTTTCATAGAACTTAGGCACTACCGTTATTGAGTTTATAAAGTTCTGAAATTCAACTAGGTCTTTACCTACTACGAAAGTTGATTTAAAATCAGTGAAGACTAAACCGTTAATTGAGATAGCAACTAAACTCTCAACCGGTACTTTAAATGATACATCTACTAGCATTTCAATGCCACGGTCGAGTCTTTGTTCTAATAAGGTCTTATTCATCACATTTCCTTTACACGTTGTTCTTTATCTGCTCTAGGCTGATTTCTGGTAAGAACTATTCGTGGATTAAGTTGAGTTTAAAATTAATTTCTAACAATACATTTTCTAAGTCTTCTAAAACACAGGCGACTTCGACATCTTTAGTAGACACCTCATGTATTGAGAGAATGGCTCTGTGTACGTTTTCACAGCTATTTTGTTTTTGGAAATCATCATAGAACTCGTAGTACTTTTCATCGTTTTTAAAATTATATTCTATTAATGCAACAGCACCTCGTATGTTAGTTATTATATCTTCAGATTCAGGAACGGTAGCCCAAAGTGCAATTCTTTCAACTGTAACCGTATCGGTTATTAGTCTTTTGAAACTTGCGGACACCTTCTTTACTCTAGATATCTTACTATTTGTTTTGAAGTGTTGTATTAGTAGAATTATGAAAGCTGCTGTTATAGCGATCACTGAAAATGTTACTGAGTTTAGATAATTCATTTTATTTTTCCTTAGAACGTGTTCTCAATATACTGTCGAGTTGTAAACATGAGATGGTTCAGTTTAATGAAAGTAGTATCTATCCCTCTGTTAGAAAAATGGTGTTTCACCTTTCCATCTGTCGGGGCAGTTATTTCTTGTATTTTCTCTAACGTTTCTTCTGAGCGAGTGACTAGAAGATTCAGTTGCACTAATGCCTTGTCAGACTTTAGGAAATGTTTTTTATTTAACGTTATCTCTCTATGGGTTAAGTTAAAGGTATTTAGATATATCTCCAGTTCAATCTGAGTTTTAGCAGATTCTTGGATCATATCTATCGTTTTGTTAATGGTGTTGAGTAATTCGATATGGCGTGCTATTTTAAAAAACAAAATCTTTAATTTAAAATAACGCGTTATACATTTCATTCATCTATCCTTTCTTGTATCCGGTCTAACAAGTCCGAAAAGTTTTTAAGGTAAGTTAAATCAATTGGGCTACGATGCTCTTTCTTCATCTTCATTAATTGATTCTTGACGCAGTTATAGAGGCGGTAATAATCATTGGGTATGTCTTTACCTTCTATGTTTTCAAAGTTAACATAGTTTAGCTCTAAAATAGTATTAACTGGCCAGCGAGGATTTTCAGTTTCAAGTGAATAGTAATAACCGTTTAGTTCAGTTATTATCTTTTCTAATTTAATAACGTCTACATTCTTAATTAGACTTTTCTGATAGATCAGGTAGAGATAAGTTATCGCGCCACAGACTAACATCGCTGTTAAAATTGTACTCATATTTAATCATTCCTTTTTTGTGTTTTATTACTTCCGCTAGACCGTGCCATTTACTGAACAAGGTTCCTTTTATTGGAAGTGTGTGAGCTTTGTTTTTCAAAAGACTCATTTCATAGAGAGTCATTACTGTATTGCCTATAGCCGATACATCGAATTTAATCTTTCTTTCCCGTAACTCATGAATGATTTCATTAGCCATTCTTTGTTTAGGGACAGCAGGGATAGTAAACGAATTTACTATCCCTGCTTTATTGATTACTAGGTTCCATAAAACTTTACCTTTGCTTTTATAGAACCCGATGTATAGAACTAGAGGAGAATCTTTAATAGAGTCCGCCATCTTCATTTATTCCATAACGTTTAGCGATATAGTTACGCTGAAGTTTAACTGCCGTAATGAGTTCTTCATAACCATCAGGCTGCTTATAGAGCAATGCGGTAGCAAAGTGATCTAACGTGTAATAGAAACTAATGTATTGTTTCTTACAGGTAATGTACATTGGCTGCTTCTTAGACAATGAGTCGATTACTTCTTTACTGACTTTCTCGACATCTATCGTTACCTCATCCGGTGCTTTAATTAAGTCATACATGTCATCACTTAACATCAGGAGGAACGTCGTTGTCTTTATTTGTACTTGTCTGACTAACGCAACACAGGTTACGGCAGCTACGATTATAGTCAGAACAATGACTGGGAGGATTGCTTCTGTTTCCATATCACTTAAACACCTTCTTAGTAACTAAAGTGAAGGCTGGCGTTTCAATGATTATTTCATCGCTTTCACCGTCTTTAAGTTTGGCTGCAAGTTCACGAGCAGTTATTTCCATAAACTTATAGTAGTTAGAGATAACTTCAACCGTGTCCGTCATTTCATTAGAAGAGTGATCTAACGCGTAGTTTAACTGACCGTGTAAGAAAGTTGTTACGTTTAACAACATTTCAACGACAGCAGCTTCTGGCGTTGCTTTTAAATCAAGATAAGTTCTACCTTGATTGAACTTTAAATCATACAGGCTGTTAGGGCGAAGCAATTCTACTTGCTCAGCACTTGGTGATATTAACTGATGTGTTAAATAAACAGGTATTTTAAAATCAGCACCAGTTGCTAGTTCTTCAAGTATTGGCTCTACTCTAAAGTAATCTGGATGCTGTTCCATTTTGACGTTATTTAATTCATATACGACATCGAGTTCAACTGCACCACATACTTTACTTTCGTACTTGTTAGTTTCAACAGGTGTGTTAGTAAGTTCACGCAATTCGTTTTTAAACAAGAACGTATCTTTAGATGAGAACTCACCTTTGTAGTAAAGTTTAACACGATCAAGCTTTTCTGCTAGGTGTTGGAAAGAACACATTTCAGGCGTTAAGTCAAATAAAAACTTTACGTCTATTACTGGATCTAACCCAGGAAGAACTATTGTAAAGTTACTTGCTGTTTTTAAACGAGCAGATAAAACAAATGGTAGAGGTGATACTGATGATAGAACATGTGATAGATTCATTATTTCTTCTCTTTTGATTGGTAAGACTTATGAGACACGATCAGTTCAAAACATTTAATGGCTGAACGGATATGTAGTATGTATTTGCCACAGACGGTATAGGTCACGTCTATGTTTGCACTTCTAAAGAAACTATTTATCTGAGTTATTAAATAATAAATAGAAGTGTTCTTTATGTTCACTTCAGTATAGTATTCAAAATCAGCTGTATAGCATTCTAAAGACATTTCTTTAAAGCTATGAGGCTCTATATTAAAACGTTTAAGTAACGTGTTTATGTTGCGCTCAGGCGTTGTGGTGAATTTTATTCTTGGAAAGATACTTCCTCTATATCCACCATATAAAGTTTTATTAGCCAGTTTCTTAATTAGGAAATGACCTTCCTTTCTAGGAATTAGATAAACTACTGCTTCAATACTAGCTGCGTATTTACTAAGCGCTACATATTCAGCTCTCAGACGTTCTGGGAAGTTCCCTGCTTCCAGATCTAATTCAAATTGACCTGGAGTGAGGTAATGAGTATTACCTACTAAATCCATGTGAATTGCTCTATGTGAAAGATCACTTGAGCTTAATAATACTCGATTGTTATTTTTAGTTAACGTGTACATTCTTTTCCTTAGACAAAAAATAGAAGGGCTGTAAAGATATGTGGCGCTAACCACATATCTTTACATATGACATATTAAATGGTATTTCAATTAATCAATACACATCTCTCGTAGAACTTGAAGATCTGTGCTATCCAGAGTCGTTTGCAGAATATGCGTCAGAGAGGCAAAAGCGTTTGTTTTATCAAATGTCTGATTCGGCACTAGATACGAAACTACATTTTTACCATCCTTACACGATATATGAAAAGACATATAACCTTCAAAGTAACGTATATCATCTAACCTATCTCCCTGTTCAATATAGAAAGAGAACGCATCGGTAAGTTCAGTGTTAAGAGTGATGATTTCCATTTCACGCGTTGTTAGGTTAGAGCTACAGTCTATTTCCATTTGTCTGTAATTCATACCGACATTTAGAAATGTTAAGAACGTATCCCCTTTGAACTCATGTTGTATGAAATCTACTCCATCTAACCCACTGACGATAACATGGCCTTTAGAGACGAGCGAATCTTTAAAATACCTTTTAGGTCTTTTAATCTCTAGAAAGTTAGGACGGAAAGGTTTCTGTTTGCGTTCTGGTAACGTTGAATGTACAATGAACATAATCTCACCATTGTGTAGCTTTATTGTCTTTACAAAATCTTCTCTGTTTCTAATAAAGCAAGGTACGGCTTCGAAATCAACGGTCTTACCAAGTTCAGTAAGGGCGTTATCAAATATATGCGTATAAATTAGAGGACATCTTTCTAGATGATTGAAGTCCACTGTATCTAAGTCATAAGCATCCGTTACGCTAACCGCATGTAATTTTGGATTAGGTACCTTCTGCAGCCTTGTTAGAACTTCATTGGCAGAACAATCTTTCTTAAACGACACGTTTTCAAGGTCTATCCACAATCCATTATTCGTAAAGAGCGCTTTACTGTCTTTAAGAACAAGTACTCTGTTTCCTAGAACCTCGCCTATCAAATAATCTTTGAACTCAAGAATATTCATGATGCGGCAAGTGTAATGTTTGTTACCCACTTCCACACTAACAGGAATCAAATCGACCGTTGCATTGTTCTGTGCATCGATACGTATTTCACTCGTTTTATAGTTAGCATGCATGTAGCGTGATTTAAGACCAGTTACTGTTGGATAGCGAGAACGAGGAATGGTTACTTCAACACTCTCCTCTTTGGTTATTTGCACTTTCTGAATGTAACCGAAGTCCACATCTTCAAGCTTTTTGAATTTAAAATCTGGAAAGAAATTAGACAAAGTAAACTTTAATCTGTCTAAGGTAGTTTTAGCATAGCCCGTTACTTTAAAGCCAGGAACTGAAGTAATGTGAGCTGTTGTATTGCAGTTAGTGATTGTTACTGGTAGCTCTGAGGCACGTAGTATTTCTTCAATGTCTTCAAATTTGAATTCCATGGTATTTCCTATAGAGTAGTCGTTAGTGAATCTACTAATTCAACTAAACGCTGTCTGGCTTCGAAATCTACTAAGTATTCTTCTTTAGATATTTCAATGCCGACTATTGAGTATTCATGATAGTATTCTTGCACTAGTTTATGTTCACCGAATTCATAACAGAAGATAGTTGCTTCTTCTGGTTCAGAATCTCGCAGAAATAAATCCACTACCTCATCATCGAATGTCATTACTAAATTTACATCTTCAATTAACTGCTTGTTAATCATTGGGATGTAAACGATAGCTTTATCACCATCTAGTGTTCTTAGATAATGATGTCCTTTTGGCGCTATGGCAACTTCATTTAATTCTCTATCAAAAGATAGGAAATGTAAACGAGCATGTAACTCTGCTGGGTAGTTGCCGATATTGCTTTTAGCTAAGAGCAGGTCTCGCATCTGCTCTCTTTCTTTACGAAGAGAACTAACTTCTTTCATCAGATCTTGCATTTCTTCAACGACAGACTGTGGATGTGCTGCGTCAAATATTACTGACAGTAATGTATCTGAAACTAGGTTATCTGTAACGTGAACTGCATCGCCAACTTTAAGATAAACGCTCGCATCAACAGAGTAGATATTAACGTCGTCTAGCAATGTGAAATTAAAACCACGTTCATCGTCACAGGCCGGAGCATCGACAACAGTTGACAATGATTTGATTTTATCTACCGCCACTTTAACCAAAGCTTGGGTGCACCCACATTGGGTTTCAATAAAGTGGAATGTCAAGTACGAAAAGTCAAACGTCTTTAAATATTTGAACTTGTACTCATCTAAGAAATTCATCACTTCTGGTTCAGGAACTTCTTTAGTGTCCATTACATTAGTTTCTAGATCTATTTCTTCAAATTCGATAACCGTTAAGTCAAAGATCGATGCTGTGTTCTGCTTTATGTGTTGTTCGATAGGCATGGTATCGTTCCTAATTGTTAAGTCCTACTTTAATAATATATATTTCAAGTAGTTTAGATTGTTGAGGTAAGTTTACTAATTATCTCTTCGGTAGCTTCACTTGCTAGTAGTGTATGGTTTACGTAATTGCACATGTGCTCTCTTTTAAAGGCTGAGAGTATTTCGTCATCGTAGTCATCGTCTATAGCAAAACCAACTAAGGTAGTGCCTTTAGTGAGTGACATTTCAGATAGACAGTTAACTCTACTCATATGCTCTTCTAGAAAATTACACGCTTTTATAAACGCAGGGTGAGGTTTACTGTCAGTAGTAAGGATTATTGAATGCTCGGACGATATTAACTGAACTCGAATCCATACGTCATAGGTATCCAACATAGCTTCAAGGTGTTTAACAAATGCATGATAGTATCCAGTGTCTGTACCCAGTTCTGGATTATCGTAGAAGAACTGAAAGATTCGTTCTTCGCATTTTCCTGACGCCGCCTCTATGGAATAAACATAGTCTTCAGCAACGCCGGCTTTTCCAAACGTGGTAAGGAAGAAACTTCTATCTAGTTTTCGAATCGCCATGATATATCTTCTCCTACTAGTTCTTTAAGTTCACAGATTACCTGTTCCATGATTAAATAGACTTCGTGTGAACAGCTAGTTGTTAGAAAGTACAAAGTACCTATCAGATGACTTGCCAGTTCAAAGTGTGTAACTTCTGGTGGCTGGTCTACTGGTAAAGATAATAAAAGTATTTTTAACATCAAGGCAGCGCTATGTTCATTGTAACCGCTCTTGACATATTTCATATAGTGATTAAAAAGAATGGTGCGAGTTGGACAATCACTTACTAGCGATTCGTCGTAAGTAGTATCGTTGATGGTTCTATCCAATGCTTTCTTAACTTGACTTTTTAATTCAAGGTCATGGTGTTCCATCAGGATATTCTGATAAGCACTAACCATTTCACGATATGGATTTTTAAGCTCTCCTGCTTCTAAAGAACGGAGTACTTCGGTAAGCGTAAAGCCGATTGAAGTACTTACTGTTTTGTTTCTAAGTATCTTTAAATTTAATGTTAAGTTATCAGCCATTTTTAAGTACTAGCTCCTTTGCCATGTTTTCTATCTCTACTTCGTTGAACTTACCCGTTGATTCTAATAGATCTTTTACTGATGCTATCGTAGCCACCTCAACTGTAGGTAGGGTTGTCTCAATCACTTGACTTGCTTTAAACATTAGTGCGTTTAGTAAATCGTAGTCGCCTGAATTTAAGAAACCGGCAATCATAGTTCTCGTAATAATTGCGTTAACAACGTTATCCCGATTACTGTCTTGGAAGCTAAATGATTCTAAATTAAAACCACAGTTATCAACCATCTCTTTATCTTCACGATTAAGCGTTGCCACTAAACGTTCGATTTGCTTTTGGTCAGTAATCTTACCTTTAAGGGTTATTTCTTTACCTAATGGAAACCATGATTCTATATTCATTTTTTATACCTTACTATTTTAAAAGATTCCCAGTCCTGTGCTTCTATCCCCGGCATGGGTTTATTGACTGGAGTGTTTGTTTTAGTATCGAGTTCTACGCGCATTCCCAATATTTCCATTGCCATTTCAACTGACGCTGGTCGAAGTCTCCATTTGAATAACATTGCAATAGCCATAGCACTTGCCGTTGCACCAGGTCGAGTAGCGTATTTAGCAATGAGAGGTTCTTTGGCATCGACCACTAACGTCCAATGATACCAAGCAGACGATCTAGTTAGACCAATGTAAATGTCGTGTTTTGCAATGTCTAGTTTTGTTAGCACTTGTTTTCCTTACAGTAAATATTGCTTTTTAATATAAAAAAACATAGTTCAAATACACACTCCTAAGTTAAACTAGAAGTGTGTATTTAACAATATGTTTAAACGTCCAGTTTGAATGTCGTGAATAGATCACTGACAAACACACCTTCCGGTAAGAAGTATATGTGAGCTGGTTGCATTAACGATGCAGTTAGCTCTCGTTCGATTCGTGATACTGTTTCTGCTCTAAACGATTTAAATGAACCCAGCATTCTAACCTGTGGGTTTGCGCTATTGATTATAGAGAACAGTTTCTCATAAGTGTATAGCGTTGGTTTAATACTACCATTATAATCAGGTAGTTTATCTAATCTCTCTAAGAAAAGAAAAGGACTGGTGTCTCTAGCAAATCCTGCTATCATACCATTGCCTACGTAATTTGGACGATGATGTACAGTAGGCGTTGCAGTAATTCTAATTGCCGTATCTCCATAAAGGATGATTTCATTCTTTCCTAATATGGAGATGTATTTATAGCCTGTTAGAATCTTTATCCTATCCACTACTGATTTCACAACAGCACGTTCTAGGAACGATAATTCTTTACTTATATTGATGCTAGGCATTTCAGGCAAATTGACTGCTAGAGAAGCATTGGGTGCCTCTTCTATAATTAATTGCATTCTACTACGACAGTTAGCGAAAGTAAATAAGATACCGCCTAAGGGATAATCTGTCCCTCCTACACGTTTCTTGATCTCTGATAACATAAGTTTCCCTTAACAGCTATAGAGCCATTCGATGATTGATTGTTGTAAATCGGTTAGGTCAGGCTTTTCCCAAGGGTTTGTGTACCAAGAACCTTTTTCTGTTATTACGTGCTTTTCTTCATCTGCCGATAACTCTTCTACAAATGATAAAACATCACCTATGTTATCATCTGTTAAAAACGAAGTTAGCTGGTTGTAATGACGCGCTGAGATTGAATCGTCTGGCGTTACGACCACCTCTGCTTCGTTGTCGTAACGCATACTCCATTGACCATCCATATCTACAGTAGTCACTGTTCCGCCTGCAAAGCTCTCAACCCACTTAAGACCTTCATGGTCTATTTTAACTGTGTAGAAGTTAGCTGGTTTAAAACCTTCTTTAATTGCTTTCAAAAGGTTGATTTCGTTTCTATGGATATTTTGCATGGTAAATTCCTTTAATAGGTAATTAATAGACTCTTAAAAACATCGCTGACAACTATCCCCGATGGTAGGAGATAGACATTGGCCGATTCATTGTCTTTAAAGAATTCTTTTATAGTGTTTTCAATCTGAGCGGTTCTTTCTGAATCCAAACAGCTAAATAGAAATAATAGTTTAAGATGTGGATTTCTTGAATTAGATTGTCTAAATAAGAAGTCCGGCTGGTACGGTAAAATAACTGTTTCTTCATTTACACCATGAAAGCTTTCAACCTCTGTTAGTTTTAACGTAGGCGTTGCTTCCACTGATCTCATGTAATTGTCAGTCATGCTTACAAGGTATGGAAACTGAGAGATTTCTCGTCTTTCATGAAAAACTGTTTTACGTATATGGACATGGTATTTATTTACACCCCCAAACACCTTGTGATATTTAGGTAAGCGATAATCTATCTCTCTCCCCCTTAACACCATAGCTACTCTATCGAGCATTGAGTGATATACAGCATCTTCTAATAAAGTAAGTTCTAAATCTTCATTCGAATAAGCCGTTATGACCTCAGCTATAGATTTAATTTTAGTGATAGCCATTTGAAACCATGACTCTCCTTCAAAGAAGGGTAGTATTAATGAGTCCCCTTCCATTCTACTAATGGGTGATAACTGAGCTAACTTGTCCATAACTAAACCTTATAAATGAGTGACTAAATAATCTTTAATGAATGAATACGTACGAGAGGAAGCTATTCCCTCATCTCTTTCATATTTACCAGATATCTCTTCTGTCAAGATGGCTATTTTAACAGCGTTTGCTAATGCATCGTAACCTTCTCGCTCTTTTGACTTGGTGATGATCGCTTTGATATATTTAACTAGATTTTTACCATCGATTGGTTTATGCATTCGTCTAAAGTTAATTAGAAGATCCGCATGTTCGAGGATGAGTTCGTTTCGTAAGTTACATCCTTTTAATCCCCCTATCATGAATTGACGGATATTGATATCAGACATTGGGAACAATGTTTCTCCAGTGACAGATTCCATTAACTTAACGATGATTTCTCTTTGTCTAAGTTCATCTTCCATCTCTGCAATCAAAAGACCTAGTTCTGTAGGCATGTTACTTTCCTTCTTAAATAGCTAACCAGTTCAGGGTACTCTTCTTTAGAAACAGTAAATGTTTTAACTTGAGCACTGAATTCTTTTTTGCTCCCATAGATACCCATATGGGCAGGCATGATGTTTAAACGATGCAGTGCTTCTATATCCAATAATGTTTTACTTACTGTTGGATTCATAGCGTGCAAATGTTTAACTAAGATATATGTTAACCATTCGCCGTTGCTGGTTTCAATATCGAAATAGTTTTCCCCTTTCTTGGTTGCTTTCAAACATTCTTCTTCGTGAATAATAAATAAACCTTCCTCGCTCTCTTCCCAAACGCCGTTTACCAAGAATAGATCTTTAGCGATTAAGTTCAATACTACTTCGGGTTCTATCCCTGAGCTGCTAAGGTACCCGTCATTGCCTGTACGGTGCGTTCTCATCGATGTCTTAACGTATGGGTTCTTAGTCACGTTAGGAAGCAATGTATCGAACTCTGGAATAACGTCACTCACTAAGAAGTAAAGATGTTCATTAAAACAAACTGAAAGTTGAATAAACTTACCCTGCTGCTTAATATCGATATCTTCTAACATCAATGGTCTATCCAGATAGATAACATCCAATGCATCATAGCTAATCAACACATCTGTCATTTTAGCTACCCATCCATCTCCCCCATATACGTCTGAGAATAAGAAAGGAATACTCCCAACCGTTGGTTTAGTTTCGATAAAACGAGTAACGCTTTCCATAGCCCGTTTAAGGTCTGGCTGGACTAAAGATAATACAGTCATGTTTTATAATACCCTATTTGTTTATTTAAATTCAACGTAAGATCTTCATAACGTCTAATAACCATACTCAATAATGGATTATCCGTACTCACCTTGGCTAGTTTAACTAACCCTTTACAGATAGTACCGATAACATTGATGTTTCTTTCCATCACCCGTATCTGCTCTCTAGAAGCTGTATAGCCACGTCTATTAGATACTAGCTTAATACTCATTAAACCATTTAGTATAACACGTAACTCATCATCCGTTAGTAAGGATGGATTAAACGCATTCAATAAACGTTTAAGAGGTACATCGAATGAACGTACTTTGGTATACATCTCATACGTATTTTTAGTTCTACTCATAACAAATCCTTTATAAGAAAACGAACAGTCACATGTCTGCTATTCTCAACTTCTATCTGGTAAAGTGAGTTATACATCTTTATCTTCTGCTCTGCCGTGTAACATCGATTACGTAAACGTTCTTTAGTAATCATCTCAATCAATCCAATGAGTCGTTCATTACTACCATCTTCAACACATGCTTTAAATTCATTAACGATATAAGTCATCGTCTTTGAGCTATGTTTAGGTTTAAATATAACATAACCTATAAAAGAGATGAGAGTCAATAATACACCTAACTCTATCACATTCATTGTTCTATTCCTTTAGTAATAAGATTAATAAGTTGTCGCATATATGCTCCTCTATATATCTTTAACAAACTCACCCCCTTTATCCCCCTCTCTTATTAAATAAGATGGGAGATATGCCTAAACTAATAAGCCTACGTAATATATTAGAGCTGTGTAAAATAATACCGTAACTTTACACAGCCTGCACTATTATATATGTTTTATTGTAAATAACTCAGATGTATTACCTAACAGTACAGCAGCACGTAATTCATCATAGAAACGAACTACATTAGCATCGAGTAACGGAAAGCTTTGATCATCTTCTTGAACTGTTTCTTCACTTACGTTTACGATATCAAAACCATTAGCGGGTTTGAATACTTCACTGCCATCAACATTACCGTATCCGATAAGACCATAACCTTGCTCAAAGAAAGCTTTAGTTAAATGAACTTGCACATTGCTTAAGTCACATTTATTAACCAGCCCTAAGTGTAGAGGACAGATATCGTTTCCTACAATTCTTAACTTTAGACTCATACCACTTGCTTCGTTTTCAATAGAGTAGAAAAGTTCTTCACCTTTCATTACTAAAGACATCGACGTTTTAACATTCTCTTGAAGGTCAGCAATACTGTCTTCATACCCAGCTATGTTAGCACGCGCTACTACTTCTAATTCGCTTAATACATCAGCCATTAGATTATGAGGAGACTCTTGACACGGTACCGATATAACTGAATCTACTTTGTTAGCGTAACCGAGGTCGGTATGTAACTCTACCATCGCAGTACCGCTAGTGAATTTAATGCTTACTAATTGTTCAACAGCACGTTTTGCTCTAAGTTCTAATTTTCTTTTTAATGATAACATGTTTATTTCCTAAGTGGTATGTCTTTAGCTAAAACTGAATCTAGTTTATAGCCTGGTTTAGTGAACTTTCTAATAAGTCTATATTTGGATAAATTACCTCAGCATTACTTTAAAGTAACTCATCCCCATTTTAATCTGTATTCGTTTAAACGTTTCGTTAAATGTTTGCTTAAGTTGTTTATAATCTTTAGTGTCAATGTCTTGAATAAATTTACTATAAACGTCTATCAACTCAATTTCCAGATTACTGGAAAGTAAGTCATCTCTAGACAGTTCTTCTAATCTATCCTCCGACAACGAATCTAGAAATACATGAACTCTTTTTAATAATAACGACTCTAAATTGAAACATAGACTGAGGGCAGGTTCTGCCATTAGTTTAACTCCATAGGTTTATTAAGAAGTAATTGTGACGTTAGTACACTTTTATAATATATATTTTAAATATATACGATTGAATAAAAAAAAAGAATAACCCAAAGGCTATTCTTTTTTTTTATGCTGCTGCGTAAACAGTCATAGTGTTTTTGAAATCAGTTTCCACGAATAGGAAACCAGTTGCAGTGATAGAAGATTCGATTACTGCTTCACTAAAAATAGAGTTGAAGTTTTTAAGTTCAGACAAAGCATCGCTAACCTTAAGCTCGCCGGTTGCAATCATCTTTTCAACTTCATTGAAATCTACTTTAGTGTATGTTACTGGTGCGATTGTTTCTGCTGGCTTTGCTACTAGGAATATGCTCATTATCTTTACCCTTTAAAGTGTTTAAGTTAGTTATCTCCCTTTTACTATATAGATGTCAAATTAATTGCATTTAATCTAAATCCATGAACTCTAAGTACTTCTGAGAACAGTCAACTGTAAACTGTTTAATCTCTTCTTTACTCATGTTGTCATGTACAACGTTAAGACCAAAGAAGAAATGAGCTGTGATACCATTTGATCTAATTGCATGGTCTTCATTGCTATAGCTACTTTCTGTAGAAATACGCTCTAGTCGCTCCCTTATAAAAGCATAGTCCTTAGACATAGCCGCATCTTCTAGTTTCTCTAGAAAGGTTCGCTTAAGCAGTTTTAGGTTAACTGAATTAATCTTATCTGATAATAGATGAATTAGGAAACCATGGGAAACATCCTCAACTTCTTTAGTAGTTAACTTAGGTTGAATTAAACAATTTGACAGTAACTCTTTTTTAAGCGCTTTAACACTATTAGAATAGCTAGGTGGAAAGAATTTAATAATCGTATCACAGACATCGTCTATAGCAGCTCTAGAAGGCTCTCTAAAGGTTTTAAACGTAAGTATCATTGCAACGGTCTCATTAACCTGTTTGCGTTCATCTAGGACGCTTTGAATGCTTTTCATAACCACTCTCCTAATCTAAAAGCGTTCGTATAGTTATACGACCATAAAGCTTACGGTAAGTTCCATAATTTACAATCAGCGCATCGCTTAATAACTTTATCAATGTACGAGATACAGATTCAATATCTTTAGGAACTGGTCTGACTACAAAGTTAATTACCGCATCGCATAAACTAACTTCATCGGTTACTTTACGTAAGATGATGGTTTTAAAATAACTTTCCCCTTCCGTATAAAGATAATGTTTATACGCCACTTCATAATCCACTTCTTCCAATAAAGCGAGTATGTCACTACTAGCCGTTACTTCAACTGAATTGAATAGTTGCTTAGACGCTAGTAGGTATATGAGAGGACTATATTGCTCAGGCATAATAGCACTCACAACCTCAGTACTATATATCTGGTCTTGAGCTATGGCGTAATTCATTCTTTCCACTACATCAGCACTTAATTCAGAACGTCGTTTCTTACGTGCAACGGCTAACTGTTCTTCGATATCATCAATAACACTACAACGATGTGTTCGATACATAAGTGATGTCAAATACACAGTACAGATAGTAGGCATGGTTTCTGTTAATTCAAATACCTCACCTAACGTAGTTGGTTTATGTTTTTCATAAAGTTCAATGATTTCTTTTCTAGTTTCAACGCTTAACGTACCCATAACTTTTCTCCTCTACCAAATGCTTTCTCTATAAAGTATTCAATTATCCATTCTGTTTTCTTAGGGTAGTTAGTAGCTACTTCTTCAAAAACATATTTACGTAACTCAGGTTCAGTAGAACTTGTATATTTAGCAAACACATCGTTAACTAATTCCTCAATAACTATAATGTTATTAGGGTACTCATTAAGTCCACGCATTATCATTGTAGTATAGGTATTACGCATCTCTAAACCAATGAATCTATCTTCTTCAAGAGAAGTAAGTATAATATCGAAACTCTCTTCGTCACGCAATGCTTCCATTAACGTTTCTGAACTCACTTCACGTTCTCTTTCACCAGCTCTAAAGTAGAATGCTCTAGTCATTTTCTTATTCCCCATTACTTATTAATTTAATAATAGGATGTCGTATCGTACCTCTACTCCTCTCCTCTATTATTAAATAAGCAGCCCTATCAAGTTTTATCCAATCTTACAGCATTGGGATTAACCAACACTGTAAGCCAAGTGGTTTTATCCACAAGTCATTCAATAGTGGAACGACGTAAAATAATACGTAATTACAACTTTCGTTTATAATCACTATCATCTACAACGAACTCTACCTCTTCACCGTTAACATCTTCAACGGGTCTTGGTTTAGGAACAGACAAAACAAGTTCGATTGATTCATCTGTTTGCTTACGTTCTTCTAAATGTTTTATTACTTTAACCATCATTCCATCTCCATTGTCTTTTGAAAGTATTCAACTGCCATAACTGCTTCACCTGGCTCACCCGTAAGTAGTACATGTAACGGATTAGTACCGTATGTATGTATCTGCTTAGGAACAGATAAAAAAGGAATAGAAGAGCCACTGGCTATTCTAAATTGTCCTTCGGTAAATTGAAGTCCAAGGTAAGTAGTATCGTACTCGTCCAATAGAGTACTGCACATGCGTCTTACTAACTCATGGTGATGAGGATGTAGTCTATCGATGTTCTTTTTAATGAAACCATCGTAATAAAGACGGATGGCCATTTTATCAGCACCTCCATTTTTAAACAACGATATATTCAACCCATGCATTACCACACCAAACTCTTCATCGTTGAAGTAACTTGCTTTAGTCTCAACCTTCTCCTTTAACTCATCTTCCAGTAAACGAATATGAGGAGCGTACTCTGCTGGGAGTGTAGTACGGATATTAGCCAACACCTTACGGGCAACGTCTTTTTGATCAGTGTCGTGTTCCGCTATCTGTAACTCCACTAACTGCTGTACTAAACTACGCTTTTTAAAATATGTTGTTAAATCTTTCATTGTTCTATTCCTAATTAGTGATTCTTAATTTATAACCAAGTACTTTACTGCAACCGTTAGTTACAAAGTCTTTCAAAATACTGTCGACTGAATATGTAAATGTACTACTATCGTCACAGGTTATTAAAGTATTGCCCATCTCAGTAATGAAATGGGCAGTGAAACAATTTGCTAGTAAATCAAATGCACGAACTAGCTTTTCGTGTCTACAGTCTATTAAAGAACGCCATTCTTCTTCTAGCACCGGAGTGATAGCAGGAACAAATGCTTCGTACTGAACAGACAGCATTGGCGTGATCATGAAACGTAATTCATTCCCATCTGCATCTGAAAGACTGTAGAAGGAAGGACACATTGCTTTCTTCATCTTCTTGGCTTTAGCTAACTGAGTGACGACTACGTCAATGCCTATCATCATGCCACCAATGAACGCTAGTTTAATCATTGTCTAGAACCTTAAATTTTAATTTACTAATTGAACTTAGATAATTTAATTCCTTTAAGATGATTCCACGAGTTATTATCTTATAGTTCTGTAATTGGAACCCCAAGTCTCTCTCAACAGCTAACCAGTCTAAATCTAATTCATGTATTGTATCTGCATTAGAAAGCTCTACGTTCACTACATTGCGTTTTTGACCATCTGTAATAACTACATTAACAACGAGGTCTCGTAGATTAGTCTTAACTGGATACTTCTCACCTTTACTCTTACTTGCACGGGTTGGTAATTGATTTAAAATACTTAAACCAATTCCTGCCATAAGTGCACTGTATGTTAATGTCGTTAATCTCATTATTTTCTCACTGTTACTTTTATGTCTTTATGACGAGACATGATGAAATGGGTTAGTTCTGCTATGCTTTTAAAGCTACCAGCAGTCGTTGCATTTACTAAGTGGTTATGATATATGTTATCGAAACCCTCAGGAAGCGCTGTAGTCATCGCTAACGTGATTATACCGTTAGGGAATGTAGTTGCTCTATATACAGCAACATGTCCATCTAGAGCCACACGGACTTCACAGACGTCTTTACCAGAACATAAAGAATAAATACCGACACCAACAGTAATTGCACTCAAGCCTATTAAAGAATAGACAGCCATGTTTATTAACTTCATTGCTTACTCCTAAAAAATTAAATAGCATGCATAAGTGAGAGAAGTAATTAAACCTCTCTCACTTATTTATTACTCTTCGGTTTCTTCTTGCTTCTCTACTGTTTCAGAGACAACATTTTCATTGTCTGTATACTCCACAGCTTTCATTATTAATGCTGCAAAACCAGTTACTGCCGATGTTAGTATTAAGCCGGTTGAAATTTTCATAATCTATTTTCCTATAGTGGTTAATTGTCTTACTTCTCACTAGGATGATATAGATCTCAAATAAATTCCATTACCACTTGTTATTGATAGTGTCTCTTACTATCTGAGAAACTCTAGCAGGAGACAGGTTGTACTCCTCAGCAATGTCTTTAGACGGTACATTATTAACAAACTTATCGTAGATAGAAGTGTTGCGAATTTCAACCATTCTAGCTTCTAACTCATAAAGCTTGGTTAACGTTCTACCAGAGATGTGATAAACACCGTCAAGTCTAGACGTTATTTCTTCAACTACTTGCTTTGCTGGTTCAGTTCTACCGGGGTTGTATTTATACTCAGCGTCAGTAGATGACCTAGAAACGTTTAAGTATTCGTCTAGATCAGTGGAGCCAATTAAGATAAGATTTGTCTCAGTAGTTAAACCAGAGATGTAATTCTTAAGTACCGGTAAAACTAACTTAACATCCGCACGGTAAAGTTCCATGAGTATAGGTATAGTGATGTTACCCATCAGGTAACCATCTTGTTTTATCTTTGATATAACCTTCTCCAAAGCCAATGGGTGATGTGCATCTAACTCATAGACAGTGCCGGTTACATTGAACGCTGCTTCTTCTATGTACGTTAACTTAATCATAAATTTTACCTAGTAGTTCAATGAATGAGAATATAATAGCAATATCTCTAACAGGATGTGGTATAGAATTATTTATAGCAATGGCGTGTTTATTAGTTTCAGACTCTATACTAAAATCATCATGTTTGTTCTTATACTCTACGATATATTTAATTAAATCTTCAAGAGAAAATCTTGAGTCAATACAGAGATGTTGATAGATCCCTTTGATAGTTTTGTTATACAGCGAGTGCGACGTCTTCCATGATTGATCTATATCGGTTTTAAACTTCCTTTCAATACACTTTATAAATACAGTAAGATCAACAGTACCGGTCAGTAAACAAATACCATCCATAAATAACTCGTTGAAATCCTGAATCTTTTCCTGTCCCTCACATACTTCAGTTGGACATATTTTACAGTCTCTAGACGGACTCATACCTTTTCTCCTTTTAATGTAAATCCTTCATTAGATAGTGACGATGGGTGAAAACTTACTTAAACGTAGAATAGTATAGTAAATGATATGTGACTAATACTATCTTTAACAGTAACTAGGAGTTACCATGAGTAAGAAAACAAATAAGAACACAACGAACAATGCCCCAGTAGAAAAACAGACAACTGAACTTGAAGACATCAACACAGATGCTTCTATCGAAGAAGGTCTTCAAGGTGAAGAAAATCTAGAAGATCTTAATCTAGAAGCGGGTTTAGAAAATTCTGGCACTGAAGGCGAAACCGAAGAAAAGAAAAAGGTTGTCTCGGCAATGCAGAATCTTGAACCTAGCATGGTTGATACGACACCTGTTCTAAATCGCGATACTGCAACTTCTGATGTTTTCCGCATGCGTTCAACAGCACTTGCTGAATTAACTTCATTTTTAGATAAACCACAGGCACCTAACTTTGCAAGTACGCAAGTTAAGTCTTGGTACACATCTATCTTCCGTGAAATCGTTGCGTGTCTAAATACCGAAAAGACAAGCGATCTCAATGCGCTAATGAATTTCATCTTAAAGCTGATGAGAGAAAACGAACGTGTATTCGGTGTGCGTCGCGTATTCGGTCCTCTACAAACACTTACGATCTCAGATAAAGATCTTCGTTTCTATGAAGAAATCTTTAATGTTCTTATCATGATCGACAGTGGCGCTAGCATCACTAAGCAGGCACTTGATGAAAAGTTCAACGGTTTGTTGAATGCTGATAAGTCAGAACGTTTTGCTAAATGGGTAATTGCTAAGCAAGGCTAAAAAAAAGAAAACATGCAGCTCCCGTAATGGGAGCTGCTTATGTTTGTTATGCGAAGTTAAGTAGAACTTTAACAGTTGTATCACATTCTTTAAGTGTTAGCTTCTTCTCAGCTGATGACACGTTGTAACGAATGTTCTCTTCCATTTCAAACAGTGCAATGTTCTGTATCTTATTAAATAAAGCAGCGCGTGCTTCATCGCATAACTCAATTCTTTTAAGGATAGCTATAACTGCTTTAGTTATAGTTTCGTTGTTCTTCATGGTCCAACAATGATCTAGTGTCATTGATACTTTACATGAGTTTTCTTTCGACGTACCTAGTGCTATAGTTGCTGTGCGAGTCATTGTTTTATTCCTTTAAATGTTCGACTCTAGACACACTAGATATCGACTGAATGATTGTTGGCGAAGTTGCCGTATATTTGTTTAATGTGGTAGTTCAAGTTATCTCTAAATTGAGATACCGTTCTGTGTTTACCAGAACTAGTTACGAACCACTTCTTATTGCCATTGTAGGCATAAGTTAAAATGGCAGAAGCAGGTAAGTCTAACTTAGCACCTAACAACTTCTTAGTACCACTGAGACCCAATAGATGAGTCATGTACGTTTCACCCATGGTAGGTTCACGCTTTAAGTAATCTTTCAAACTTGCTTGATTGCGTCTGATATAGATAGCCGATAGCATTGTCTGAGTAAACAGATCATTGATATCAGCATCCATAGCTAAACCTTCATAATCATTACCGTACTTATATAGTAACCAGCGGTAGGTCTGTTCTTTAAATTGGAACAGTCCAGTCGCTGAACTATTGTTAGACTTGCGAGGTCTAAAGCTCGATTCTTTAAACGCAAAAGTATAGAGTAGAGTTTTATCTACCCCTACTTCTTTTGCCGCGTAATCAAACCATTTATCTACAGATGCAGATACATTAACCGAGATTAACATTAATAGAGCAATTAAGTATTTCATTTCTTAGCATCCTCTTTTGCTTTTAATTCAGTCATACGAGCTTCGTATGACTCGTCGTAAATTTCTTTAGTAATACGTTTACCTTGCACTATAAGTGCTACAGATCCTATTAGCGCGCCCCATTGAAATGCAGTCATTATTTCTTTCCTTCTTTTTCTGAGTTAAAATCTTTCTCTGCTTGTTTATTTGCTTTAGCCATTATTACCGGTGTAGCAATGATAGCAACTGTCAGTACCACGGTTACGTAACCGCCTATAAATTTAAGTGCTTTCATTAGTAAGTTCCTTGTGCTTGTTCTGAGCGATTGAATTGTAGAGCTTCTTCACGTTGCTGTTGAGCTGTGTCGTCAGCATGTTTAAGTTTACGTCGAGTAGTTTTAGCGCGTTCTGTTTTAGATAATGTTTTTAATGTTCTGCGATTCATTGTTTCATTCCTCAATATGTTGATTATGTTATCTATCTCCCTTTTACTATATAGATCTCAAAATATTTGCATTACAAACATAAAGGAAGGCAACTGCCTTCCTAGTATGAATTTAGATAGAGTCGATATAAGTTAAGAAGTCTCTATAGATAACCAGTAACTCTTCATCGGTACTGCTTTCTTTAACAGCTCGCTGAGTGAGTAGACATGTCTTCTTAAGTTCTTCAACCTTAGCTTCAATGTCACCCTGTTCCTTTAAAATAGCCAAAGTCGCTTTCTTAGGCGATGTATCATATTCAGAAGAATAAAGGTCTATCTCATAAGGTACTGAATCGTTCCTGTAACGTGCTGATTGATGTTCTTTAGCTGCAAACACTAAAGAGTTCCATTCCTCATCGTTCTCTCTTATAATCGTTTCTAGAGCCTGTTTACGTTTTAAAGATACTGTTGCTTTAACCTTAGCTGATAGAGAAGTCCAAGGCTTAGCTGACTTCTTTTCAATCAACTCAATATCTTTATCTGTCACCGCATGATAGTTTTCTAGTTCTTCAAAGTCATCTATGAAACAAATCATTCGCTTAGAGTTAATAACAAAGCTCTGTTCTACAAACGCATTCGGACCAACGTTCTCTAATAAAGTTTTAAATCGCATAAGTTAATTACCCAACATAGTTAATGCAGAAAACACATTCCCAATCTGATAAGCTAGAACCAGTAGCAAATGTAAAGACAACAGAATCATCTTCAATACTCACTTCTTCAAGTCCCTTATGATACATTGAGCTAAAGGTAATTACTTTCCCCGTCACTGTATTTTTAAAGTAACTTAAAGATTCGTCTATAAGACGCTCAGCGCTATTTAACCATTGAGTTGATATGTTAGCTGGTATTCCAACCGTAATCGTCTCAGAATTGATTGTAGAAGCTTTAAGACGCATTCCGTACATAGGAGCAGACGCAGTGACTGTACCATAGTTACGATTTGTAATGAAGCTGGTTTCTAACTCGCTTTGAACGACATGGAAACTTTTAATGTCCATATAAGACGGTGTGTCGCTTATTTTATATTTAATAAACGTTCTACCAAACTTATTGGTTATCCATAGACGCAAGTCTTCTATATTAGGAGGAGTTGATGCACCGTAATGAATATATGCCTGTACACGCGTTATTTTATCCGATACTGTTTTCTGTAACTTAACAAAGGAGCTTCTCAAACTCTCTTCCGATTCTTGACTCGCCATGATGTTTCCTTAAATTGGGTATGATATCATAAAATAGCAAACATAAAGGAAGGACCGAAGTCCTTCCCGTATGTCTGAGCTAATTACTCAGATACTGGCCAAACTTGAGTACCAGTTAGGTAATCGTTTGAATCAGAGAAGATTGCTGCAAGAGCAACAGCATCAGCATCAGAAGTTTCAAGAACTTTAGCAGTTACGTGATCGTGCACTTGCTTAACAGAAGCAGCTTTAACAGTTGAAGTACCAGCGTTGAATGTTTCATCGTCAGCAACAACGGCAGCGATAGCAGCATTAAGATCTAGAACAGCTTGATCAAAAGTAGTTTTAGCAACTTTTGATGTAGCGATTTGGTTCAATGCTTCAATTTCACTGTCATTATCTTGAATTGCTTGAGCAACTTCAGCGATAGTATCAAGTGTTTCAGGGTTAAGTGCAGTTTCGTTTTCCCACCATGAACGGATAGCTTGGAAAGTACGCTCAACTGTTACAAATTTATCAGCAGCCGGTGTAGCGAAATCTTCTGCTTCTGCTTGTGAAGCAGTTGCGAAGTTATCAAGAAGACCAAGACCAACATCAGTAGCTGAAAGGTTTGAAATATCAGTAAGCGCTTGCTCAACTTTATCATCAACTTCTTTAACAGTTAAAGTAGTTGTGCCTTGGAACAATGTTTTAAGTTCAGCGCGGAAAGAGTCTTTAGTTTGACCGTCCCATGTAGATGCATCGCCAGAAGCGTCGATCTTATCGCTAAGTGTTTTTACCATTGTTACAAATGAATCGCGAAGAGCGGTAAGGTTTACAGTTTGCATAGGTGTCTCCTAGTTTGCAAATTAAAAAAGTTATTTAATCAAAAAGATGGGTCTTTTAATAGACTCCATAAAATTAGGGGTATTTTACATCTACTGTCCGAAAGCTTTACGAATATCATAATCCGTGACACGATAAATCGTACCATGCATTAGACTCATAAACGCTCCCATGAACGCAGAAGTAACGGCTCCTGATTCAGCAGAGAGACTATTCTCTCTACCTATTATTTCTTTACCAAAACAGGTAATGCAATAATCGTTCTCTGCCTGATCGCAGTATGCTGTAGTTCTGAGTTTTATTACTTGCCCAGAATACTTTCCTATATTATCTTGGGTTAATTCAACTAACTTCCCAGATTCAAGAATGAAGTGACCTATATAACGCTCTGCAACCTCTGGATACAGAATCATGACAAGTCCTTCTTTAGTACCACAGTCATCGGCAGAGATCATTACACCTGCGGTAGAACGTACAACGTTCTTAGTACGCTCACCTGCAAGTGCCGTCAAACCACCACGACTGAAACTACCTTCACGTGTACCGTTATAGATAGAAGGAAGGTTATCGGTATCTACACCGTCTTTTAAAGGACGTTCAATAAAGATCATCTCTTTACCGTCTAGAGACCATTCTTCACCATAACAATAGAACATCTTTTTACGAACAACGTCGAAGTGTTTACCGTTAATCAAGAAACCGTATTCTGGATCTTGTTTAACGTATTCCATATCCACTTCTTTTATCTGAGCCCATACACGAGAACTGACAATAGGGTCATTCATTTTACCAGCGTTCTCTTTAAACAATTTCTTAGCAAGCGCCGTCGCTTTAGGAGAAGCAGTAAGTGTATACGGTGTAGCAGATGGAACACAGATACCGTTAAGGCCAGTAGTCATACCAGTACCGACGTAATAGTCATCCATCATATCAGGATAGATCTTACCTGGAAGCTTATCATCTGGATTCTCAGGCATGTCTAAAAGAAGCGCAGAGATATGTTTCTCTACATCTTTATAATGGATAGTTTTGTTTTCAAAAGCAATGAGGTCGCCGAAAGGATAAACAACAGCAAGTTGATTGAATAATAATCTACCTGTAGTTGTAGTCGTCTTTTCTTTAATGTTAGGAATTACATTAGGCGGTACAAAGATACTCTCATTCGCATTTAACAACGGTTGAGAAGTCACAGCATTTTTAATGTAAACTACTTGCTCGCTGATAGGGTCAATGAAACAAACCTTTTCACCATCTGAATATAACTCGTATGGATAGTTACGTTCATCGCTCTCAAACTGACCGCCTTTAATACGTGCTTTGAATTTAACCATCCCTTCTTCTAAAGGTATTAAATTAGATTTAGCAAAGCAGCGAAGTATCCATGACTTCCAATGAAAACAATCGTTTTTTAAACCAAGTAGATAGTAAGTAAACCTATCCATATTTCTCCTCCAGTCGTTTGAATAAGGCTTTCATTCCAATCGATAAACTAACCGTTTGACTGAAAGGTAAATTAAGCAAAACTGCATTTTCCATAGACTTGCTTAATAATGTAGTAGAATCTCTAATTTCACTATGTTGCATTAACGTTGTTATTGCTAAAGACTTTATGAGTTCTGGTACTGGTAGAACATGTAGAGAGTCAATGAAATCAGAAGTCATTGGAACTGGGAACGTCTGTTTAGCCTGCAAGTAAGTATTTGGCGTACAAGTATGCTGACATGTTTTAAGGATGTCACGGACCCATTCATCTACCTTATATACAGTTAACTCATGTGTTTCTAATGGGAATGAATTTTCAATCTGTTTCTTGTTGAATAATATTTCTTCTTCAAGAACTTCAAAGAAAACATCTTCAACTGATTCAATCAATGGTAAAACATAAACAGCTTCAACATCAATTACCTCATTTAACAAATCAAAGAACTTATCTTCATTGTCAAGTTCTTCATTATCAATGATGGCTAATAAGTCATCGTGGAGTTCCCAACCGTCTAGACGGAGAACACCTTCAAATATAGCAAATATCAAATGTAACGACTCTTCGGTGAATTCATCGGTATCGAGGAATACACTAGTCGTCATAAGGTATTGATTACAGCTATCGATAATCATCGTATTGAGCGCATGGATGGCTTGACCTGGTTCGTAGTTATCCGCCTCCACTAATGTGAGGTCATAAATACGCTCCATTTCAACACCGTTAACATCGACTAATATGTCGATCATTTCACAGTAACGTAACTGTTGTTTTTCACCTAAGGTTGTTAGTAGTAAATTTATAAACTCTGTCATTATTTTTTTACTCAATCGTCAGTTAATATGGATCACAGTATAACGCACTTTAAAAAAGAATACTTTTTTAAAAATTATAGTATATAGGAATTTTAAATAATGAAAAAATCAAAGACTGCCAGTGATATACTACTCGCTGGCGTACCAGAAATGAATGATACATTGACTACCAGTCGCACACGCCGTAAGTACCTTAACGACATTGAACGAGTTAATGTTGAAATAGGCAATATAGTTTACTTGGTATCTGGCATTACAAAACTAATAAGTCCAGAAGTTAAATCTACCAACGATTCTATTTTAGGTGCCTATATTGAGATCCTAGTTAACGAAGGTAATGAGATCAACGGTTCTTTAAACGCATTAAAGAAAGATATCGCTGATCTTAATAACATCAAAGATGATGAGCAATTCTTAGTAAGTTCATTCACTGTGCTAGATACAGCATCGAACGTACTGGCTAAGACGCAAGGCAAATTCATCGATACGTACGATAAAGCTGTAGTGCGTATAAACATTCTAGATAAAGAAGTGAGTAAAAGAAATGATGGATGATAACAATATCGATCAAGAAGTGGAGCCTCAAGAAAAGCCTTTGGAGATTAAAGAATTTCCAATAGCGCTCATTGAAGAATTCGTATCAGACAAATACTTGAGCAAAGCGGAGGGAGAGACAATCTCTCTTGCTCTTTCAACTCAAGCAGATCTAGATGAATTACTTAATGAACTATCTGACGGTGCCACTAAAGAAAATGTCGTTGAAGTTATCCGTGAACGTTTAGGTGACGATTTATCTTACGCTATCTTTACAGCCTATGATAATTTATCTGGCGAAGCACTGCTGACCGAAATGATAGAAGAGAGTTCTTGGAAAAACTCTTTATCTGAAATGTTCGAAGGTGATGAACGTAATCTTAAATTTAAACCACGTCGTAAATCTCCCGCTAAAGCAACGTACGAGTCTTTACTCTCAGATAGCCAACACATTAGCTACATTGAGATAGCGTTACCAGCAACCGGTATACGCGTCACATTAGAGCCAATGTCTCCACGTGCCTTTGCGTTACTTAGAATGCGTATTGCAAAAGAAAAGGTTTTACTTAACCGTCGTATTTACGGTTCTAAGTTTGACCTTAACCAAGCGGTTGCAGATGCATATATCTTAGAAACGATAATGAAGTGTGTAATCGGTTCCAATCTTAAAGACTGGACAGTTGATACATTAATAGATGTATTCGATGACCGTGATTTCGATTACCTATGTCTGATGATGATTCTACCTTACTATCCTAAAGGGTATAACTTACGTCTCCAGTGTACTAACGTGTTACCAGAAAAGTTAACAGATGCTGAAGAAGAAGATTTAGATTCTGTTAAAGTAGCTAAGCCAATTGCTTGTGGTCATTACGACTTACTTAGTATTAACTTACAGCACGCTATCTGGTATAACCATAGTTTAGTTCAACCAGAACGCTTTGCTATGAGCGGTACCGATGCTAAAGTTAGCTACGATGAGCTTATGACTTTCCGTAGTGAAGAACAGTTTAGAAATAACATCATTGCTAAAGACAATTGGGAAATAGAACTACAGCCATGTACGACTGCTTCTCGTTTAATTGAAAACCGTCGTTGGTTAGGCGATATCGAAAAAGAACTAGTAAGTACTTTCAATAACAATGTTAGTGAAGCTATGATGCTAGAACGTTTTTCAGAAGTAATGACTATTGAAGAACTTCGTAACTTCATTCCATATGTTAAATCGTATCGAGTTTATTCAGATGAGACACGTGAAGAACTAGTGCAGGAAAAAGATCTCTCCGCTATTGAAAACCGTGACCCAACTGCAACGTTACTATGTTACTTAAATGCGTCTGATGACTTCATGTTCATTCTGGATGGCATTAGCAAGTTCATTAAGACTAACCAGTACACCATTCCGGCTTATGTCAATCGTTCTTGTAGTAAGTGTGGTAAGCCACATCGTAAAGACGAAGCAGATGAAAATATCAAAATCATCCCAATGGATGCGAAACGGATTTTTTTTACGATTATGGAGCAGAAGCTAGAGCGGACAGTGGCTTAAAGGTCTCTCCATCTTTTACAAATGCGCGTAAAGAAAACTTCGATGTAAAAACGTTTACCGAAGGACTTACCTCACTGAAAAGAAACATACTTCTTAGATCTGAGAAAGACCCTAAGGCTAAACCATTGAGTTACGATGATATAAGGCTAGCATTACAAAATCTAGTAGTGCTAGCACTTGGGTATTCAGAAAACATAACAGAGCTTTCTTATTTAGAGTATAAGGACTATGATGACTACGTGTCTGAAAGTTACTACGCTAAATTACTTAGAGACTACTCTGACTATTCAATAGGTGAGTATTACCAATTAAATTCAGAACAGTTTATGGAATTGCCTGCTGAGATAATGTCAATCTATTTAGACGTTGCTAGACAACGCAAGATAGCTGAGACTGCTGAGCTAGAAGAAGCAAAAGATAAACTAGAGAATGGGGAACATGGAAAACCTAATGAAGATACTGAGCCTAAGTTACATCCAACTCAACAATTGATGTTAGACGCACAAAGAAAAAAAGAAACATAAAGAGAGGAGCGCAATGCTCCTCTCTATCTATGCAATTAACGTACGGTCGTGCATGATGTGTGAAACACTACTTGCTCTAGAAGTTAGTAAGTTTACTTTCTTCTTCTCATACTCTTTATGCTTATCATTAGATACGCAAGTGAAGAATATAAAGATGGGAGCTAGTTCTGACGAATCGCCTAAATCACGTAAACGTCCAAAGGCTTGAAGGTTGGTCTGAGACTTACTGAGAGCTACTGTAAGCGCACAAACGAATAAGTGCGGTATATCTATTGCTGTACCAGATGAACCCAGTGTACTTGATATATAGTCGCTATTCATAAGTGTATCTACATCATCCTCAGAGGTATACTTAGATACAGTAAGATTTGAATGTCTTAATTGCTGCATGTCTCTAAAGTCAGCACACATTTCAGTTAGACCAAAGAAGATTAACGCTTTTTGTTTCTCGGTTCTTTGTTCTATGAAATACGTATCCATCACTTCTGTAATCATGTCTAGATATTGCTCATAAAGCTTTTTATTACGCCTTACTGAGTTTTCAAATATGACATGACTATACTGTCCCTTATCCCCTTTGTATTTTACTTTATCAATGTTTCTAATATCGTACTGATAAGAGATTACATTGGTATAGATCTTTTTAACTCCCCCATCGCGCCGTAGATGTTTAGGTAATAGAACATTATACATCTTAATTGACATCTCATCATCTAAATCATCCAGTGTTGCAGACAAATAAATAACTTTAGCAATGTTAGTATAAAGCGCTACTTTAAAGTTCCAATGAAAGTGCATGTGAACTTCATCTACAATAGACTGACCTATATTAAACTCTTTAACAAATAAATGAGGAGGTATGTACCATTTAGGACGTTTAGTCTCATGGTTCTTCTCATAGTCTTTAATATAGTCAATCCACGTGTTGGTACTGATGATGTAAACATCGAACTGATTACGATGAGGTTGGTCTTCATATTTACGCATGAACTTCATTAATGCTTTAAGTCCACGTACTCGTAATATTCTGTCATCGGTTATGGCATAAGTCTTCTTTATATCCTCATACCACTTATCAGTAAACCTAGCCAGTACCTGAATCATTAATCGAGTAGATTCTTGAGCAGCTGAATATAAAGCACAGAAGGTTTTACCTTGACCCATCTGTAGTGATATAACTTTAATATTTCCAGGCTCTAAAATATAATCAACAATAGGTACTTGTATAGGACGAACCTTCCATTCATCTTTTACTATTAAATCAACTTCTTCACCATCCACTGCACGATGTTTAGTTATCTTAAAGAATTCTTCCGTAATGCCTTTATAGCGCATTTGCTCTTTGAAGTCGGCAAAATGATTTATGTGGAACCTGTAACAGTTACCAGCATTAGAACGAGTAGCGTAAACTTTATCAACGACTCGAAACCATTTTCTTCCTTGCTTCTTTAGCGTGTAGGAAACTTGCTTTAAAATAAAGTCAGAAAGTGCTGCATGCATTGCTGGTTTAACACTACTCACCGTGAAATGGTGGCTATATAAATCTACCTTACAGTACATCGTAACCTCCATTATCAAAAAAATATAAAGAAAGATGGGAGAACTTAATCCCCCATCCTTTTATGTTAAGTATCGCCCATCACTATATTGTCATAGGTATGGAACTGCTTAGTCGATTCATCATAACTTTTAGTATCATATAAAAACGACGTTATGTTCTCATGACTTAAAGCAGTTGCCACAGAACGACCTGGAGTAAGTTTCTTAAACCGAGCAAATCTAGCAGTATCACTTAGACGTAATCTAAAGTCACCACGAGCTGGGTCATTAGAAATACTAGCACGCATCGTTACACATAAGTGAGTAAGGTTAATGAAGAACCGCTCACTTACTAACGCATCGAAACGATTTAACGCTAAAGAGATATTACTTAATACAGAAAGATCTAATGATGATTTATCTGTATCACTATTCTGAACTTCTTTCTTAAACTCAGAAAGGAAATCCAACATCGAATAATGTTTACGAGGTACGCTTAGAACTGGTTTAGTGAAATCCCAATCACCTAGATCAATAGTGAAGTTTTGTTGGTCTAACGAATGTTCTGCATTCTTAATGTACTTCAAGAACTCATGCGTTAGGTTACTACTTTTAGCTGCTAATGAAACATTAATATTACGTGTTTCAATATCGCCATCTTCATCTACTATCTCTAGTGTGAAATCCTTAACGTCAGAAATGTCACCAACTGCTAATGTGTACACATCACGAACACGGTTAACGTAAGCTAGATTAGTAATGTATTTTCTAGGAATGACTAGAAGTTGTTTCACTGCTCCAGGGACGACGTTAATGTATATAGTTTGTGAATCTGTTTTAGAACGTACGTATGATAAATCTTCATCCGCAAAGTTAATTGGAATAGATATCGCTGTACCACCATCATGCTTCAAAGATAATACTTTCTGA
>Ga0114915_1000108_pt1 | contig 38945 bp, 48 predicted proteins | sample MalvirAntarct_55_FD_87288 | JGI IMG/M metagenome (GOLD analysis project Ga0114915, IMG submission 87288) | Marine viral communities from the Global Malaspina Expedition - Malaspina viral metaG Antarct_55 | ecosystem: Environmental > Aquatic > Marine > Oceanic | place: South Georgia Island...
AATAGTCACAAAACTAATCTAGTAGTCCGTAAAGGATTAGAGATTAGTGAAGGCTACTTGAGTCATTTGATGGCTAATGGTGAAGATGGTAAGGTTCAATTTAATAACCCTCTTATTTTTACTTCTAATTTAGCATTAAAGAATTTTTCTGAAATACTTCCTATGCTTGAATATTCAGCCACTCAGAAGCGGCCAATCGTCTTGTTTGTAAAAGGCATGGATGGTAGTGCATTGAATAATATTATTATGAATGTTCTTCAAAAGACAATTGAAGTTGCAGTAGTTACAGCACCTAATTTTGGAGATGCACAATTAGATGAGTTAGGAGACATTGTTTCTATTGTTGGAGGTCGCCTCTATACTGATGAAAGCAAGGATGACCCTGAATTGATTACTTCTTCCGAATATGGTGAGTGTGATAAGATTATCATTACTAAGGAATCTACTACTATTATTGGTGGAAAGTCTGCCGATGATAGAATCAACACTCTAAAGTCTGTCTATGAAACATTAGATGATGAGTTTGATAAGCAAAGAGTTAAGAAGCGCATCTCTCGTTTAAGCGGAGGAATTGCTACTATTCAAATTGGTGCTTCTTCTTCTATGGAAATGCGTGAAAAGAAAGAAAGGTTGGATGATGCTTTGAATGCAACGAAAGCGGCATTAGCAGAAGGTATTATTACGGGTGGCGGTCTTGGTTTATTGAATGCTCGTAAGAATCTTCAAGTTGAATATACCGGACATAAAATTGTTTATGATGCCTTAGCCGAACCCGTTCTTGCTTTATTAAGTAATAGTGGTAAGCCTAGCCAAAGGAACTTCCACAACAGTAATCCTAATTACGGCTATAACGCTCTTACTGAAAATTATGAAGATTTGTTTGAAGCAGGTGTCTTTGACCCTGTAAAGGTAACAAAGGGAAGTTTCAATGCGGCAATCTCAATTGCTTCATTGTTCTTAACAACAGAAGTTGCTGTGTTATTGGAGGAATAATTTTGAAAAAGAGAGCAGTAACAGTAGTGCTTCCTGCACCCCATAGTGCGGAAATACCTTGTCCAATCTGTGAAGGAAATAAATGTAAGGTTTGTAAAATGACAGGAAAACTTTCAATTAAAGTTGCACCCAAGATACCCATTCAAAGAGCGCACATCATTAAGTATGTCGTGGATAATATCCATGAAGTAGCAAAGGAAATAACTAAGTTATATGGGCTTGTTCCTGAATTTAACACAATTGAAGTAATTAATATAAATGATGGGCAATATGAAATAGTTCAAGTATCTTCTTTGGGAGGTGCTTGTTGGATTGTAAATCGTTTAGATGAGATAGAATCTCCTAAGTATTATACTTCAAGGAAAGAATTAGATAAATTTAAGCAGGGGTGGTTTAATGAGTGATGATTTTGAAACAGTAGGAACAATAGCAAGAGACTCAACAAATGAGGTTCTTGTTAAAACAGGAGAGTATTATAATATCAAAGTCTTGGATATTAGATGGCACACCAATGGTAAACCATCAAGAAAAGGTATTCGTTTGAATATGGAAGAAGCAAAGACACTACTAAGTATACTAAAGAGGGTTGTAAATGAATAATAGAATGACAGAAAAACAAGCGAGAATTGCTTTGAGAGAAGCCAATAGTAAAAGACAATATGGTGATGGTGCTGTATCTAGGTTTAAAACAAAAGCAGGAATACTTATAGATATGTTTGCAAATATCGTTGAAGATACAATGGCTCAAGAACCAAATACAGGACATGGATGTAGAGTTCAAACCCTACATATAGATGTAGCCTTTATGCGTATAGAAAACCATATGAAAGATTTAGAGAAACAAGTCGCTGTAGAAAAAGCAATAAATAGAAGAACACTAATGGAGGAAGAAGAATGAATTACGAAAAATACTGGGCAACAGAAAAATCAATGAACATTTGGGCTAAAGGAATTAGAAAACAATTAGAGGGAAGATACCTTGATTTGTTTAGTCAGCAATTTGCACAGATGCCTAAAGCCAATCATTATATTAAAGCAACATTTGTTATCTATTGGGAAATACAAACAGATGATAATTTATCTAAGTATGCAATATACATTAGCCAAGCAACTTTAATGACTATGGCTGATAAGTTTTTACACATAAATAAAATGCAAGAAGCCAATGCTGTTCATACGATGAACATTAATTTTAGTAGATTAATTGGTGGTTTAGATGAAGAGGAATGATTGGGACTATTTGGCGAAAGCCATGTGGGAATTTTCAGAAAAACATGAAGGAAAGATAAGCGACCTTCTAAAAGAACTGGTTATAAAAACATATGAAGGAAAAGTGATTATAGATGACAATGATAAAAATGAGCAGACTACTGGAAGCAACCGAATTTTTGACCCCAACCAAACAAGTAACCTTAATTTCAAGGGAACTAAATGAATTTGAGGACAAGCCAACCTTCTTTGCTATACTAGCACAGGAATACACAGCCAATAACATTGGTTTGGCTAAGGCTAAGAAATGGTTGGCTAGAATGTATAATTGTTTTGATGATGAGATTGAGCAAGAATATAATGCACATAATGATTTAGGTGATGCTATTTATTACCTTGACCCATCTGCAACTAATCAAGTAGAACACAGCCTTGAAACTTTTGAAAGAATAATTTCTTTAGATTGTGGCGGAGTAGATTCTACTGCTTATCGAACTATTGATTCTTTCTTAGCAGATTTGTCTGCTTTAGAGGCAAAGTGGTTTATTCGTTATTGGTTAAAGACTACTCGTAATGGTTTGCGTGATGGTGTAGTTAAAAAGATTATTGCGAAACACTTCGATAAGAAAATTACCGATGTCAAAAAGCATTGTAATTTTAATTCAATTTATCAAGTCGTATGGTATTATGGTCGTAATGAAGAACCACCATGTAATTTAGAACATGGTAAGTTTATTTCCCCTATGCTTGCTAAAGAAATACCTATGAAGAAATGGCCTAGTAATCCTATTGTTGATTATAAGTATGACGGTAATCGTTATCAAATACATAAGAGTGGCGGTAATGTAATTATTTTTAATCGTAAAGGTAATGTCGTTACCCCTCAATTTGTTGATGTTGCACAACTAGTCCGAGAATACGAGGTTATAGAAGCCATATTCGACGGCGAAATCTACCCGATAAAGGAAGACGGAAGCCCCGATGAACACAAGAAAATGGGAACGAGAGTCCACTCTAAAGACCATGCCGAGGCTATGAATAGAGTGCCGGTTCGATGGGTTATATTCGATTGTTTGATGTGGGAAAATGAAACTATTATGAATCTTTCTTATGCAGATAGATTAGATAAATTTAAATCTAATCCAGACCAAGCGCACCGAATGAAAGAAGGCGGAGACATTATGGCATTCTACAACAATGCTATTAATGATGGCTTTGAAGGTGTCATTGTTAAAGATACAACATTACCATATGAAGCAGGTAAAAGAAGCACAGGTTGGGCTAAATACAAACCACCACAAATTGAATTAGATGTAGTTATTCTTGCGGCTTCTTATGGAGAAGGCCGAAGGTCTAATGTATTTGGAACCTTTGAGATTGGTGTTAAGTCCGAAACAGGATTCACAAACATTGGTTCTATTGGAACTGGATTTACTGATAGTGATTTAATTAGTCTAACAACTAGATTAAGAACAATAGTAGAAACTTACAAAGACAACCGCTATGTGTTTCTACCTAGAATAGTTTTAGAAGTAAAGGCTGATTTAGTTAGCCATGATGCAAAGGGTAACATAGGACTTAGGTTTCCTAGAATGAAGAGAATTAGAGACGACAAGTTTGTTTCAGATATAAATACAATTAAAGATGTAACGGAGATGATTTAAAATGGAAGCAAAAATAGGATATATTAAACTGAACAGTGGTGTAATTTATAAAATCAGTGAATTAAATAAGAAGGCTAATGGAACTGCAATTAGAGATTGTTATTCTAATCTTAGAGCAGAAGCAAGAACACTTAAGTTATTACATGAGCGTTTATATGTATTGCGGTGTAAAGAAACTGAATTCGCTACAATGACAGACACCAATAAGAAAATACTAAAATGCGTTGGTCTTAACAACCATAATGTAGGTAATGAAAGAGCAGACCGATTGGAAGCGGTTCTAGCACTAGCCGTAATTCAATTAGAGAATGGTGCAGAATTAGATTTAGTATTAAAAATTTTAAAACAGAACAGGAGTGATAATAATGATTGAAGTAGGAGGATTAACTGTAATTGACTTTAAGACATACACTTGTCTTGAGATTGATGATGAGGGAATGGCACATCTAAAAGATGTAACTACTGCACAAGGTAGGCCAAAGAAAATGAAATCACATTTAGTTCCTTATTTTAAAGATGGAAAGTTTATCAAACCCGAACCCGAACCTGTTGAGATTTACAGAATTAAAACTAGGTTGAATATTAAAAACATTATCAAGGAAGAAGTAGAGATGCCAATTAGTAATTCAACAGTTCGTTTGTTATCCGAGTGGTGCAATACTGCACTACGAAATATGATTATCAATGCACAGCAAAATGCACTCACCAAAGGTAGTAAAACAATCAATGCCGCACATGTATTTTGGATGGAAACTAATATGCAAGTAGAAGGCTATTGGCCTGAAAACATTGATTATGTCAAGAAGGAGGAATAAGTATGTTTAGTAAAGATATGTTAATTGGGATTATACTAGGTATGTCAAAAGCAGACATCCATTTAGATAAGAACGATAAGTCACAGATAGGATATAGAGTTAGGCTAAGAATTAACCTTCGGGCTTCTTCTACCTTTTTACAAGGAGTAGCAAGAAGTCTTGAACAACACCAAATAGAAACTACATATAAAGAAAAAGAACATAAGAGTAGGCCAAGACCTATCCTAAGAATAGGTGGGATTAAAAACCTATATAAGTTATGTCAGTTAATACCTGAAGATTTACCAGATGCAAACGAAGAATGGTTAGTATTTAGAGAAGCGGTGGATATTGTAGGTAATGATAGACATTTGCAATTGGAAGGACTTGAAGAATTGTTTAGATTAAAGGGTGTTAATTGATGGGCTTTACTACTATGGTTGCACTTAGACCAATACTATTGACCGGCAAAACAGGAACAGGTAAATCAACTAAAGCCAAGACTATTGTTCCCGAAGCCCAAGTGTATTATGCTAATGAAATGGAAGTCAAAGACTTGGGTTCTATGTCAAAGGATAATGGAATCATTATAGAAGACATTCATATTAAACCTAAGAAGGATGAAATTTTGAATGTTATTAGAAACTATAAGGGTCAAATAGTAATAACTTCTATTGATGAAAAGAGTGTCCCTAGTGACATTAAAGCAATGTGTCAAATTAAAAGAGCAGGGTCAAATAGATACTTGTATGACAATATTAAAGAAATAGCACCCCACGCACAAGAACCTTTCTCAATTGAGCAAGACACATATAGTTTAGTATCTATGTTTCTTAAAGAAACAGATAGAGATTTAGTTGCTAAGATATTGAAATATAATAAGCCATCAGATACTCAAATTTTATCTTGGTTGGTAGAAAACCTACACCCGAATAAGTTATTGTTCGTAGATGGTGTAGTTAAACGCCGTTGGTCTAGTAGTTATTTTTATGAGTTACTAGCCTACTCACATAGCGGTAAGACTTTAGGGCGAGTATCTATGCCTATGCGTGGGAAGTATTCACAAAAACCTAAACTAATAAAGCGTTTAGGTATTAAGACTGGAGAAAATAGAATTTTTCAGCAATTTAAGAAAGACGAAGACTTTGTAATTTATGCAAAGACAAAACTAAACAATGGTGATTGTCGTATTCTTAGTCTTGGAGAAAAGAAAAGACGAAGAAAGACAGACCCGATAATCCCCCAACAAAAGACATTGGGAGATTATCTATGATGGTTAATGGGTGTATGGTGTAATGGATAGCATACTGGCCTTCTAAGCCGGTGATACGGGTTCGACTCCTGTTACGCCCGCCATCAAAAGGAGGAATTTAAATGAATAAAAGAAATCAAAGAATTAGAAAGAAAATTAAACAAGTGTTATCTACTGGTGAAGAATTAAGCAGTAGTCAAATACTTGATAGAATGATAGACATACAAACGGTAACTTCATCTAAGGGTGGAGTAGTTAATTCTAAACGGCGTTCTAAAGCATGTCCACCAACACTAAGACAGTTGAGTGCTATTTTACCAGTAGAAGCCAAGAAGTCAGGTTTTGATTTTAAAGCAAAACAAACGCTTTGGATAGCAAGAGAGGAATAAATATGTTATGGACAGAAAAATACAGACCGGATAAAATAGGAGATATTGTAGGACAAGAGCATTTTGTAATGGATGCCCAAAGTTGGATAGGAGAAGGTAACATGCCAAATGTATTATTATTTGGTAATGCAGGAACAGGTAAAACTGCGGCAGGAATAGCATTAGCAAAGAATCTTCTAAAGGATAACTTTAGTGATAACTTTGTTGAAGTGAATGCTTCTGATGATAGGCGACTTGAAGTTGTAAGAACTACAATTAAAAACATCGCCCAAAGCGGAACAATTGGAGATGTGCCTTTCCGTATTTGTCTTTTAGATGAATTAGGAGGAATGACAGTAGATGCTCAAAATGCACTAAAGCGAATTATGGAACGCTATTCTAGTAATATTCGTTTCATTATTACTTGTAATGACCGTAGTAAGATTATCCACCCACTTCAAAGTAGGTGTGCTAATTATCATTTTAAGCCTCTCTCTAATGAGGTCATCCTTGAAGTAATCAAAGCAATACTTCAAAGAGAGAGTATAACCTCATTCGGAGATGATGACTTAACAGCCTTTATATATGAGTTAGATGGAGACTTACGCAGGGCGATTACTGAATTACAGGCGGCAAAGTCATCTGGTTTTTCATTATCGAGACAAATAGAATCTTCTCACAAAGAATACAATGAGATACTAATTGAAATACTAAATAAAAATCCAAACAAAGCATTGAAAGACTTGCATAAAATTATTTATGAAGGGCGTAGCGTTAAACAAATCTGTTTAGGTTTGCACAACGCTATTATTGCTTCGGATGGCTTGGACAATACTACCAAGTATAAACTGTTAAGAACAGTCGGGGAAAGCGAATATCGTTCAACAACCATGACCCCAAAGGTATTACTATCATGGATGGTTGGACAACTAATATGAAGAAGGAAGTGAAAATATGTTAAACGAAAATATGCAAAAAGAAATAGAAAAGAGCGCACAACACATGAATATGACTGTGGAGGAAGCAACAGAAAAATATACGGCTATTTGTGCCGAAAACAATATTGAACTAAGTGATAGTGCAGGTTTGGGCCTTTGGCGAAACCTAGCGGCTCAAATCATGCGTCGTTCAAAACAAACAGAAACAACTCAAAGCACTGGAAGTAATTCTCTTGTTAAGAAGTGTTTTGGTTTCTTTGTTGCTTTAGAAGCACCAAGAGATATGATGTCTTGGAACCGTAACCGAGCAAAGGAAGAATACAACCGTGATGCTGATAATGGACTTAATGAAGGACATGTAGCCGTTGCGACTGAAAATGCTTTAGGTAAGTGGATGATTAGTCGTTATCACGATGGAGAATATCAAGAGCGAATGGTTGCTGAATTACCCGCAGGTGCAGAAGAAGCACATGATGGTGTAATGGTTATTCCTTTGGATAATACTAAAACATACATGAACGGTGGAGAAAACCGAAACTATGGAAAGCCTTTGCCTGTGGAACAATTCCGCCGAAGTGGTGTATTCTATGGTAGTGTTGATGGTGCTGATATGAAGCCTTATCAATTCTCTTATAAGAATCAAGGTGGAATTGAATTTACTCCTGCTTGTTATGACTTTGTTCACTTTGTAGGTATTCCCTCCGAAGATGGTGGAAGTCTATATGGTATGACAATGACAACAAAGAACAGTTTGATTCGTAATGATGACTTAGACCCAGAAAACTCCGACTATCGAGATATGGGCGAAGTTGATTTTGTCGAACAATTGAACCTAAACTTTGAAAGTCATATGGTTGAATTGGTTGAGATTGACCGAGCGCACATTACTCGTCAAACCTTACCTGCTAAAGACCGATTCGTTATTACTAGCGGAACAGTTTGTAATATGAATATGATGCCTACTTCAAACGGTAATCGTATTCTAAACATTACTGACTTGAATGCCGAGTTTGATTATGACAATGAATCTAATATGACTACTTGTTGGATTCCAGAACATCTTGGTATTGATTTCGGTATTGGTTCTACTATTGTTGTAGTTGGTCGAACATCTCAACGATTGATTGATGGAGTTGCTGACCCAGTAACTATCAATGTTGCTTCAATTCTAGTAACAGAAAAGCGTGGTTCACCTGTTGAGGTTGATACGCCCGTTGAAGAATCATTTGATTGGTTCTGAAACTAAACTATTTATGTGCGTGTGTAATCTAATTCCAATGAATGTAGGTCAAATAGGTGCAAAGCCTATACACAAAAGGAGATTTAAAAATGAATGATATTATAGAAAATAGATTTATTCTAAAGGGGGAAAGTTATATTGCTGATTTAGCAAAAGTGGACTTCTTAACTTGGAATGAAAACGATAAAATAAAAGGGACATACTTTATGAAATTTCATATCGGTGCGAAAGAGGCAAGGTTTATTTGTTCAAGTAAACCAGAATTAATAGGAATAATTAAATCATGGTGTATTGCTAATGGTAAAGATATAGATATAAATGAAAATGATGTAGGTGATTGGCTTGATAAAAACTAAGAAAGAAAAAACAAACTTTAAAGAATTAATGGCTCAGAAAAGAGCCGAGCGAAAAGCAAGAATGGTATTAGGTATTTGGGGAGAACCCAAAACCGGAAAGACTGGAATTGCATTGGATTTCCCAAATAAGAACATTTATGTTTTAGATTGGGATAGAGGTGTCGAATCAACTTGGTTTGAACATCACGACGCAACTGACCGAATTAATGTATATTGTCCTATTGTTATGCGACCGGACAACATCATGGATATTGATAAGAGTGAACAAAATTCACTTGACTTCATTAACTTTGCTAAAGAACAAATTGAAGCAGGGGAAGATGTAGTGTTTATTATTGATGGTGTAGATACTTGGTTGGATGCTTGTATGTTAAAGGTTAATCCTAACCCAAGAGTAGTTACTAAGATTATGCCGTTTATGTATGGTTCAAGGAATAAGACTTTCTACTTTCTATTAGAAGCAATTTATCAATTGAATTGTGATGTTATTTACATTACCCACGAAATTGAAAAGTATGTTGAAGGCACACCTGTTGGTGTTCAGCCACAATGGAAAGATTGGGGAGGAAAACTTGAACAAGAGATTTACTGTTGTAAAAAGAAAGTTAAAGGTGAATTGCACTTTCATGCTGAATTAATTGGTTCTAGGACTAATGGTAATTTAGTCGGAACTAAATGGACTGTCCGTGAAGGAACTCCCCCTAAGATTCAATGGAACGGTGTTCCTGAATTGCGGGAGGGAAAGATTTGACGCAATACAATAATCAATGTTGCGGAATTGTTCGTAAAGGTAATGAAACCTCTCGCTTTAATCGAATTAAAACGCCAAGATGCCAAAAAGGAGTTAGTTATTCTCAATTAGAGGTGTGTGTGAATCCAAAACAAGATATGTGCTATCAGCACTGTGATTGTGAGGGTTGCTCAAATAAATATGGGGCGACTTTTAATAGAGGAAAAAGGTTTAATCAACTAAATAAAAAATTATACGATGAAGAACATCGAAGTAAGCCTGAAATAAAAGCAAAGGCCAAAGTTCAATCTAAAGAATATAGAAATAGGCCGGAAGTAAAGAAAAAATACAAGGAATGGTATAATACTCCGGAAACTAAACTAAAGAGAAAAAAACAAAGGGAATCAAGATTAGAAAAATCTGTTAAGAAAAACACTGTTCAACAATATGTTGAACATGTGGGGTATGAAACTGTTATTAAAGCAGAAAAAGATATTGAGAAACTTAGGTCTATTTGTCTTACTTTAAATAGAACATTCCCATATTTAATGCAAGCCATAGTAAAAGAATCTAAAGAAACTTTTATTGTTTATCAAAAGGAAAAAGAAATTGAAACGCATGAAAATCAGATTAAACAACTTAGGAGAGAAATAAATGAAATTCGTAGTGAATAATAAACAAATGGAGAAAGCATTAACAGACATTCAAGGTAAAGGAAAGTATTTAGGTAATGGTGGTTTATCATCATCTAAAATGGGGTCATATTTCTATATGACTTTAACTGATAATACTTTGGATGTTTGGAATGGAGATGCTACTTTTGGTATGAACATTACTATTGCTGTAACAGGTGTTAGGAATGGTTCTTTTATTGGTGATGCACAATTAGTAATTCCTTACTTGAAAAAGTTTGGTGATGATGTATTGTTTGAAAGCGATGATTACTTGCGATTAACTTCGGGTAGTCGTAAGGCTTCTTTGCCAATGGTGATTAATCATCCTAATATGGATGCAATAACACGCATTCGAGAAATGATTAAGCATATCTCATATCAAGAGAACATTGAAAAACTTTGGTCTTTTGGCTCTTCTAAGTTTGAAGGGGCTTTTATGATAAACTCTACTGTATTCAAAGAGGCCATTGGTCTTTGTGAATTAGTTAAAAGTGGAGTGTATAAACTAAACTATGACAAAGGAGTGCTTACCTTTTCAAGCACAGCAACCGCATCTAATAAGTATGAGCAATCAATTGAAGTAAGTTCTCATATTGGTGAATCCGCAACCCTTGAGTATTCGGGGCCATTACATAATTTCTTTGAGCCATTACAGCCATTGAACTTTTATGTGAAAGACGAATTTCCCCTGCTTATTGTAGGGGCAGATAGAAAGATATTAAAAGCACCATATAACGCAGGAGGAAATTGAAATGATAATTAGTAAATGTATTGACGAAAAACATATTTATACAGCATGGAGGGAAGATGGAGAACGAAAGTTCAAACTAGAAGCGTTTGAACCATATTTCTTTATTGAAGACAGTGAGTTTCAATTCACTGAATATAAGGTTAATACTTATATTGCTCGTAACTTTAAGTATGAAAAAGGAGATTGGCTTTCTCTTAAGGGTTTACCTCTAAAGAAAGTCATTGTTGAAAAAGCAACAGACATTTACCCTGCTCGTAAGATGTGGAATAAAACTTATGAGGCTGATGTTTCTTTTGGCTTTAGATATGCTATTGATAAATTAGATTCATTACCTGAATATGAATTAAAGAAATGGTATTGGGATATGGAATGGCAACAAGGTGGAGAACACCATGATAAGATTACTGTTATTGTAATGTATGATAACTATGATAAACAATACTATCAGTGGGCTTGGTTTCCTAATTATGAAGGAGAACAAGAATTGTTCTTTGATAATGAAAAAGAAATGCTTGAGTCTTTTATTCAATGTATGGTTGAAAAAGACCCAGATATGTTAATAGCGTGGTTCGGCCACTTTGCCGATTTACCTAAATTGATTGAAAGGTGCTGTGTATTGGGTATCAACCCTATGCTCATGTCTCCAATTAACCGCATAGAAGGCGTTAAAAAGAAGGGAGATGGACTTGTTTTTACTAAAGGTGAAAGTGGGTTCTCTCCCATTCAACAGCCTATTGGGGGGCGCATAACCCTCTCTTTAGACCTTGCTTTTGAGCGTCAATGGAATGATTCACAAAGAGGAACACTACCTTCTATGTCATTAAATTATATCTCGGAAGTTATTCTTAATAAGAATAAACTAGTCAGTGAGAAGTTTCCCGACACAAATGAATTTTATAGAAGAGCATGGTTGGAAGATACTAAAACATATCTTGATTATGCTTTGAAAGATGTAGAATTGATTGTAGAGATAGATGAAATGAATTATTGTAGTGAGTCTATTATCTCATTACAACGATTATTGTCTGCCCCATTTGAAGCATGTTTTTATGCTAGTCATATGGGTTCAATATATTTCATGCGTAATGCTGATTGGAAATGCAAGACAGGTAGCAAGGTAGACAAAAGAGAAGAATACGAAGGTGCTATGATTTATAATCCGTCAAGTGAACAAACACAAGGGTTGCATCTCAATGTAGCGGCTTTTGATTTTGCTGGTCTTTATCCTAGTATGATGATTTCTCGAAACATTTCATGGGAAACTAAAAGCGCAGAACCTACGGAGTTTGGTGTTAATATCGCAACTCCAAGAGACTTTAGCGAAGTAGAAAGAAAGCACATGCTTTATTACAAAACTGATAAATTAGGTTTGTTGCCGAGAGCCGTTCTTGAATTGAAAGATTTGCGGAACGAATATAAGCGACTTATGCGTAGTGCAAGAGAAGAAGGGAATGATAAAGAGCATATCAAGTGGCATAACAACCAAATGGCTGTAAAGCGTTTAATGGCTTCTTTTTATGGCATTGTTGCTTTTCAAGGGTTTGGTTGGGCAGATGTTAATTTAGCGGCTAGTATTACTGCTAGTGCTAGAGAAGCAATTAGATTAGCGGCGTTCAAGGCTAAGGAGATGGAATGATGAAACTATTAGAAAGATGGATATTTGAGGCTATGCAAGAACTTGTTGAGCCATTTACAATTAGTGAAATTAGAGACAGTATTATTTCTAAAAAAGGAAAAAGTAACTTTATTGGAAGCGATACTCAAATAGCAGCATATTGCAGAAGATACGGATATAAGGTTTCGAGAAGCACTTACAGGAGGAATAAGCATGACTAAGTTAAATACATTTATGAAAAAATGGATTAGGGAAGCGGTTGAAGATTGCCCCGAACCTTTTACTTCAAGAGATATATTCTATGCTGTGTTAGATGCAAGACCAAATAATAGTCATTATATTACAAATGTGTATTCTGTTGGTATGTATCTAAATATAATTTGCAAAAAAGAAAAAGTAGGAAAGAAAAATTTATATTGGAGGAAAGATAATGAAGACTAAATATGTAACAGTGAAAGTATCATATGATACAGAAGCAACTTGGGAGATTACTTTACAAGAAGTAAAGGAAATACTCCAAATGATGAATAACTTATCAAGAAACGCTGTTATCGTCAGCACTGAACAAGGAGTGAATATAAATGATGATGGACAAGACGAATGAATTATTAGAAGAATTGCTGGCTATGATAGCAAAGAGTAACAAGATATTGATGATGGTAAATATCGTAAACATAGCAACCATTATAACAATAGTAACGGTGATATTATGAATGATAAAGATAGAATGGAAAAATTAGAAAAGAAAGTGAAAATGCTAGAAGGAGAAGTAGATGCGATGTATAAAGAAAATACTCGCCTATTGCAGATGTATAAAGCAATTCAAGAACTACAAGAAATGCACGAAGCACCTGCTAGTAAATTAACTTACTACTTGGGGTGATTAAATGAAAATATTAGAAATAATTTTTATTATCGCTGCGATTATTATTGCTTGGCCTATACTTGCTTTAGCCGCATTGACGGAGATGGATTAATATGAAAGTAGTATATGGACATACAGATTCAATCTATGTTCAAATAGATTCAGTGGAGAAAGCACAAGTAGCAATTAAAGAGATTGAGACTCATGTAAGAGAATCCTTTCCTAATGTAATGGGTTTAGAAGAACACCCAGTTTCTCTTGAGTTTGAGAAGTATTTCTCCGCTTTAGGAGTAGGAACCACAATGAATAGAAATGCAGGAATGATTACTTGGGATGATGGTGAATACTTAAAGACCCCTAAGTTTACAATGACAGGTTTTATCGCTAAGAGAATTAATGAAACTCCTATTAACAAAGAGATTCAAACCACTGTTTTAACTATGTGGGTTCAAGAAAAACCATTAGAAGAAATTAATAAGTATCTTTTCGATACTTTTAATTCTGTAACAAATGGGAAAATACCAATCGCTTCTGTAATTAAAAGAAGTAGATTGAGAAAGGATAGATTGACTGTAAAGTGTAGCGAGTGTAATTTAAAGCACAACTTGGTGGATTGTTTAGACATCCAGTGGTGTAAGAAATGCGGAACAGAAACAAAAAACTTCATTACAATTACCGGCAAAAGACCGAGCATTGGTTCAGGTATTGCTGGACTATTGTATGCAAAACAAAAACTAAACAAGACCTTTGATGATAATTATTTATTCTTAAAGGTTAAGCATAACGATACCTTTATCAACCCACTTACTAAGGAGGTAAGAGTAGTAGATTTTGTCTCCGGCACCATCTACGAAGACTTCGATAACTACACTCCCGATTGGGAACACTATGCGGAACAGGTATTAAAGAAGGCTCAACCCGTTTATAAATCAATGGATTGGGACTTATCAAGTATAAGAACAGGAAGAATACAGAAAAAATTAGAGGATTGGTTTTAAAATGGAACAAGAAGAAAAATATAATGCGGTTATTTCTGCTATGGATGAATTTACCTATGACTGGAAGCCGGAGAATTACGATGACCCGTCTATGCCTATCTTAAAAATAACAAAGTCTTCTCTTGGTTCTTTTGATTGGTGCAATAAAAAGTATGACTTTTCTTATAGGCAACGACTTCCTCAAGACCAAAGCGAGGCTATGCGTAAAGGAACGGTGCTTCACAATCATAGAGAAGACTATTTCAATACCTTCGATGTTAAGAAGGCTGAAAATATGACCGTTGATGAGGTAGATGAATACATTACTGGAATTACACCTATTGATGAATACTATGATATTTCACTAACAATAGCATCGTTTGAGAAAAATCGTTTTATTCAGGCTAGGACTGAAAATAAGATTGAAGAGTATATGCCTGTTTGTAATGAAGGCAAGTTTGATGCAGAAATAACTATCCCTATGGGGCCATATAAGGGTGATGCTTCACTTAACTATGAATCGTTCACATTAAAACGGGACTATAAAATACACATTCAAGGAATCATTGATAGAATTTTTATGGAAGACGGGGGATATGTTCCTTTTGAATTTAAAACAGGGCCTTGGAAAGACTACAAAGCAGGTAGTATGCGTAAAGAAATGGCCTTTTATCAATTACTTATTGAAAATGCTGACGATGAAGTGCTGATTAAAAACGGACTTAAGCCTAATGTTCCTGTAACTCATTGGGGTTGGTATTATCCTGTTTCAAACTATGTCTATGCTCAACCAGTTAAGACTCGTTCAATGACTTCTGTTATGTATAGCATAGCAAAACTCATTAGGGCTTACGAAGAGAATCAATTCCCAACTAAATTTTACTATAAGACTTGTTCTTTCTGTAGTTTCTTTGGTATTTGTGATGCGGCCCAAGAAGATACATGGGTGTGATACTATGGATAATATGCAAAAAATAGCGAAGGATGCAATTACGATTCTTTCTTATCTTGGGAAACACGACGAAGAGATTATGTCATATGCACTGACTCTCTTAGATAGATTCGAGGCGATTAAATATGAATAATGAAATTATTAAATTGAAAGTATTAGCAAAGGCTTGGACTTTTAGCGAAATATCAAATCTTAAAAAAACAATAGACATTCTTTGTAATGAATTATACAGTGAGTCTAAGTTAAGTGAAAGGTTTGACTTGATTAGAGAAATAAAAATAAATGAAGGTTTTGTAGGGCATACTTTTGAAGATGTCATGCGTAAAGCAATTAAAGCAAAACTAGCCGGAGAAATAGCAGGGGTAATAAGAACCATGTTAGATTCGGCAACAGTAGAATTTGGAGGAAATAAAAATGAAATATCCGAGAGCAGTATGGGCGGGAAGCCACATCAAGAACGCACCTCAATGGAAGAGAAAGATAGTATTATCGAGGAATAAGTATGTTGAGTTTGTTAATGCTCAAAACAACAGAACCAATGTATATACAACTGTATATGACTTTGAGCATTTTTCCGAAACAGCACAGATAGATTCTTCTGTTATTAGAGATAGAGTGTTTTTAGACTTTGATGCACATGATGATAATTTAGATATTGCGTGGCGTGATGTAAAAGAAGTGATGAATTTGATTATTGAAAACAACTATGAACATACTCTCTTCTTTTCAGGAAGAGGTTTTCATATGTTTGTTTTTGGTGAAGTAACAGAAGACACCAGAAACATACAAAGTTTCTTTAGGGAAATAAAAGAATACCTTATTTCAAAAGTAGGTAAAGTAATTACTCTTGATGATAGGGTAGGGCAAATAACTAGATTGCGTCGTGTGCCAAATACAGTAAATATGTCTTCTTCCGATGAGAACAATAATCCTTATTATTGCATACCTTTGATTGAAGAAGACCTTTCAAAGCCACTATCTGCTATTCTTACATTAGCATCGAAACCACGCCTTATTCCCTTCCGAAAGGGCGGTAAAATCAAGGTCAAGTTTCCCGATGCGCCCCCCATTGAAGAGGTAGGAGGCGAGGTTTCTGTGCCGGAATATACTGGTAAATTGCCAATACTGCCTTGTTTACATAATGCAGTAATGACGGAGAATCCCTCGCATATGTCAAGAGCATACCTTGTTGCTTGGTATAGAGATTTATTGACAGGAAGAAGAAATTTAGTAACAAGAGAAGATAAAGAGAAAGTATTAGAACTTATTGTAGAAGAAATAAAAAACTTAGTAGAAAACAACGAAGGAATTTGGTTAGACTGGAATGAAAATGAAACAAGGAAACATGCACGATTTACAGTATTTGGTAATTACAAAACACCTTTCTGTAAGACTGTGCTAATCCCCGAAGGGTATTGTGTGGGGAAGTGTTGGCGATACCCAACCTTTTTAGATAAGGAGGACTAATATGTTAATTATAGATAGTAGAGAAAAAGAAGGCTCTAAACTAGTTAAACTAGTAGAGAGTAAAGCGAAAGCCCTTAATGTTCAAACAGAAAAGAAGTGGCTTGAAATAGGAGATTATGTGTTTGATGATGTTTGTTTTGAAGCAAAATCAACAACTGACTTTTTAGGTTCTGTAATCAGTAAACGGTTATGGACTCAAATAGATAACATGGATAGACATTACAAAACAAATGTAGTTATTATTTATGGTGATATTGCAGAAGCAATCTTTAATGTTAAGAAATACAGTAAAGCAAATATTCAAGAACCTGCTAGAAGTATTATGTTAAATAATAAATTCTTAGGGGCAATTGGTAGAATTACATTAGATACTGATGTAAAGGCTTTTTGGGTTCCGACAGAAGAAGAAGCATCTTTAATCATTACAGCGATATGCAAAATGAAACCTATACAAAGAGATGTAATACGCCCCGAAGTATTCAAACGAGTAACAACGGATGACTTAAGACTTGATGTTCTCACAAGTATTAAAGGCGTATCAATAAAGAAAGCCAAACTCTTGATTAAGGAGTATGGTTCCGTAATGGAAATAGGAGAACAAACAGAAGAGGAATTACAGTTCCTTGAAGGCGTTGGGCAGGTATTAGCCTCTCGCATTCTAAATACTTTAAACTCGGAAAAGAAGGTGAAAATATGAATGATGATTATTACGATGAAGATTGGGAAGAAACATACTTAAAAACGCACGAAGAAACAACTAGAGCATTTGCTGAAAAACTACCACAAGTAGTAAGATTGTATCAAAAGTCTGCTTGTGAAGTAGCGCACTTAAACGAAGTTCCTGCGGCAGTAAGTTTCTTTAGTTTATTAGGGCAAATATCTAAAGACTTTGTAGCAATACCTAATGGCAGAAACATAGAAGATACAAGAATACATTTTTGTCAAATACAAACATCTGGTTCTGGTAAGTCCACATTGTATAATTTTACTGGGCCTATCGCTAAAAAGGTATTTAGTAAAATTAACGATTTGAAAAAACATACCTACAATGAAAGAAAGCCAATGTTACAAGAACAACGAGAAGATGAAGAAGGTAATGAATGGATTCATTCAGAAGGTGTCCGTAAGACATTTGATACCTTTTCTGTGCAAATTGCTTCAAGTGCCGCATTGATTGGTGAATGGAAATCAATTCAAGAGATGGAAGAAGACGACAATGGAAATGAAAGACCTACTGGGATATGGAAAGATGAGTTCTTTGAAGGGGCTTTAGAAGGAAGTGGTTTTCTTCATTATGATGAATTTGAATATTCTGGAGTATTTTCACCAAGCCAACACCAAACAGATACAATTGTAATTTTAAATACATTGTGTAATACCTTACACGGTGAGTCTTGGATTAACAGAAAGCGATTACTTGGTGGTAAAGATATTGTTTGCCATTCCGAGAGGTCAATTGTTGCTATGACTTACCCACCTAAAGAATTAAATGATATTATGACAGAAAAGGGACTCCTACAAAGAATGGTATGTTTTATTTGGGATGTTCCTCCTGCTGTATTGGATAAAATTCGTAGAGAAGTTATTTCTACTGCTGGAACTATTCAAGATGTTAATGCTCCCATTGATAATTTTGTAAAGTCATTTATTAAAATATACGAATGTTTGGAAGAAAGATACCAAGAGGTTCTTTCAGAAGGAGGAACTTCTATAAATACTATGGTATATACTGATGAATTTAGAGAAACTTTGATGTTAGAGTATGAAAGCATGATGTCATTTGTCAATGGTAGTGGGCTATTTGTGAGAGAAGTTGCTGATAGTTTTGTTGGAAGAATACTTAAAAATATAATAAGAATGGCAGTATTGTGCAGTATTGCTGAAGCACCTTCAATAACAGATAAAAGCAAGCGTTTCATCGTGAGGGGTAAACATGTTAGGCAAGCAGGGTCTATCAACCGACAATGTTATAAGACTCTCATAGATTGGTTAGAGCGAAGCCTCCGCAACCAACGAAAGTCTGTTTCAGAAAAAGTTGATTTTAAAGCAATAGTCGCTATCTATCGAAAAATGGAAGTAGATTATAAAAGAAAAAACCCACAAGAAAAAGATGCAATAATCAACAAGACAGTGTTTAGGCAGAAGATTCAAAAAGACCTTAAGAAATCACAAGCATCAGTATATAGGATTTGGGCAAGAATAGAATCAAAGTTTATAGAAACTAAAACTGGTAGAACTACAAATGTTAAATTAATTGAAGACCAAAAGGAAGTGAAAAAATGAAATACGAAAATACATATGTCGTCTTTGACATAACGAAAGGGCCTAAAGTAATAATTGAAACATTAGACACCTATGGTGACGAAGGTTGGGAATGTTGTAGTATGCTACCCGTAGCATCAACAAACATTGTTGCGTTTTTAAAGAGAAAGATTGGCGGAGAAGAACCCGTTGATGAAGAATCTGCGAAACTTTCTAAACTTTGGGTTTGATTTAATGTCGGTATTAGCATTAGATATTGAGACAAAGAACATGTCTCACGAAATTGGTGGGTTTGGTAACACTCATATGTTTCAAGTCTCTACTGTGGCAACTTGGGATGGTTCAACAGGAACAGTCTATGTTGATGAACCAGTAGATACCTTTGCTAAAAGCGGTCATATAGTTAAGTCTCTACAAGAACTTAAATATGATTTAGATGACCACTTTCAAAAGGGTGGGGAATTACTCGGACATAACATCGTAGCGTTTGATTTACCTATCCTTAGAGATTCAATGGATATATACTGCATTCATAAGTATTTAAATGCCAAACAATATATTGACACAAGTAAAGATTTACTCAAAGGACACGGCGAGCGATTGCAATTAAAGAACCTAGTGAAGCATTCCTTAGATGATTCTAAACTGATGGATAGCGCAGATGCACCTAAGTTATGGAAAGCAGGAAGGTATGATGAAGTAGTAGAGTATTGCATGAAAGACACCCAGTTAGTTTATAACTTGTGGGAGTATGGAAAAGAAAACGGCATAGTAAAAGCGTTTTCTATTGAAAAGGAAGAATTTTTAGATTTAGGAGTTGATTGGTAATGGACACAGCAGAATGGTTTGGCCTATTTATTTTCTTAGTAATTGTATCTTTGTTATTCTTCGCCGCATTCGGTGGTTCTAATATCTCCGAACAAAGCGTTGAAGAATACATTAAGAGATTACTTGGTGAAAATGATGAAGGCGAGCGTAAATGAGTTTAAAACAAACTTGTAAGTATTGCGGATTAGATACGCTTGCGAAGCGTATATTAGGTTTTTATGTTGGGTCTAGCGACCAAACAAAACTTTGGGAATGTAGAGAGTGTAGTGGTATTTGGTCTGTAAAGACTAAATAAAATTAATTAGGATAGGTTAGTCTTCGGACTGACTTATCCTTTTTTTTTATGCAAAAATTTTTAAACGGTTTGAATCCCTATTAGTCCAATAAAATTTTAATTTACTTAACGATTAGTTATCATATATTCTGGTATGAGAGTATGGCCGTAAGCCATAACAAAAGGATAAGATACTACTATTAAAAACAGTAATGTTTTTGCTAATAACTCTAATACTTTCATATTATTCTCCTTAACTTTATACAGTATATTCGGCTACTTGAATTTGACCAATTGTTAATTCTACATGTATGCTACTAAGATATAACCGACTACCATTCGAGTTCCAATCAAGACCTGCCGGATAGCCAAGAACGCCCGATGAATAATAACCGAGTTTGTCACCTATGTTAAGACTTGATACAAACGATTTAGTTGATAAGTCCCAAGCAGTAGAGAGTGAAAACTCTGCAACTTTAGGAGTGTTATCTACTCTATAACAAACAAAAAACTTAGTCCCATCGGGTTTAAACCTTACACCAAAAAGACTTGATATGCTGTCACCATCATCGTCATTTATACCGGATAAAGCAACAGTGCTTGGTGTTCCGTTTATAGAGGTAATGTCCCAATTAGTGTTTAAATTACATACTCGTATATTATTACCTTCTGCCGCAAATAGAATACTACCGTCACTTTTGAATGCTAATCCCTGCCCCCCCCAACCAAAGGATTGTGTGTTAAATGTTGTTGTTGTTCCTGCTGTTGTAATGTCATAAGCGGTGCTAAGTTCTCTTCTTTGTAAATAAGGTGAAGCGTTTCCACTAATATATAAAAAGTCTCCATTGTCTCCAAAAGTAAGCCCTCTTGGGTTTTGATTACCTACTGCTAGTTCGTCTTCTAATGAACCAAAGTTGGGTAAAGAACTGTCATCAAAAGCATAAGCCAGTAATTTCTCGCTACTTCCGGGTTCTGTTGATATAATCATTTGACTCGGAGTTATCACTAATTCTGTAACTACTACAGTTCCGGCATTAGCAACAGCGTTATAACTAAGTTCCGAAAGAGTATAAAAAGTGTCATTAGCCTTTTGTTCAGCACAAGAACCAGCAATAGCGAGATACAAAATCATACCCCCAAAACAACATAATCAGTTCCAGTCGAAATACAAGTAACACCATTACGAGCCGCTACTGCAATATCATCATCTGAACCATTCATGGTATCACCACTACTACTATTCGTTCCAGTTCGTAGTGTAAAACCATTACCGTCATTATTGATAATAGTGAAATGAACACCTGCACCTTGATTGTCGGGGAGGGTAATTACCCTGCTTCCCCCTATAATAAAAACATATCTACCTGCGTGGTCTGCTTCGGTTAAAGTAGTAGAAGCGTTTAAAGCAACAACGGGTAGTCTTCTAGCAAGAAGAGTTTTAGCCGTTGCTACTACTAAATTATCATCTAAAGTAGTAACTCCTGTTACATCTAATGTTCCTGCAATATCTATATTGTCTGCAAGTTTATCGCCTGTTACTTGATTATCGGCAATATGGTCAGTATCAATGCTACCATCCTTATAATGAACACTATCAACTCCATCTTCTATGAGAGTAAGTATCTCGCTGGCCGTTTGGTCAATAGTAGCAGAAGCCTCTATACCATTCAATTTAGTATGGTCTGCATCTGTAAAATTATTTTGAGATAAAGAACCATCAGCAACGGCAATTATTGTTCTTAAATTAGCCTGTGTCAATTCTTCAACAATTCCTGCACTGGAAGTAATTCTTCCTAGAACTCTACTTGTGGCAGTAACATTTTGCATCTTAGCGTAAGTAACTGCATCAGCCGCTAAGTGTTCGGTATCAATTGAACCGTCAACATATTGGTCGGAATCAACTGAATTAGCACCCATCATACCGACAGCAATTTGAACTTCACTGATTACTCCTGCGCTTGCCGCACCTAATACTCTATTAGCGGTTGCTGTGTTTTGCATCTTAGCGTAAGTAACTGCATCAGCCGCAATAGTAGTAGCCCCATCTGCATTCGATGTTACATCTCCACTATGGTTAGGATGAGTATAAACAGTATCAACATTAATAGTAGTGCTATCTAATATCATCCAACCCGTAGCCATTGTATCGGGCGCACCAGCAATAGGTATAACTATGCTACCATCATCTACTGCTTGTAATCTAATAGATTGAAGCGGTAGTAATCTTACATTACTTACATCAACCCATCTTGAGTCTTTGCTGTAATTTTGATTATCTTCAAATCTATCTCCACCAGTTATTGTTATTGTTAAATTAGCACTTTTCATGTTTTTAATTATTATTACTTGATTAGTATGAGAACTTGCCGCCGGTAATGTCAAAGAGTTATTTGCATCGGAAATATACATTATCGGTGTATCAGCAACAAAGCCAACTCCGCCTTGTGGCATGAATTCTAAATTTTTATTGATGCGAAGTATTCCACCGACGACATTAATTAATGCATCAGTAACAGTTAATCCTGCTTCTGCGTTCATAGCATCTGCGCCTGTTGCAGTTAATACTCTATTGTTTACGCCATTAGCCATAAAATCAGAAACATCTACTCCTATTGTAGCGGCATATGCACCGGCAGTAGCATTAGCAACACTTGTCAAATCAATTCCTGTTCCTGCTGTTAAAGCAACTCCTGTAATATCTCCAACATTAGTAGTATAGCCAAAACTTTCAATTCTATCATTTATTGCCGCAGCCGTCATTAAATTTGTATCGTTATCTGCAAATGTTTCACCTGCAACTAATACCGAACTTGCGGCTAATTCCGCTACTGTTAATCCCCCTACATTTAGTGTAGGAACTGGGCCTGTTAAATTAGTTCCAGTTAAACCTGTTCCGGCAGTTACTCCTGTAATATCTCCTTGTGGTGCTAAATTAGCAATAGCCTGTGCAGTAACCGTTTTAATTACATCGGAAGCACTAGTATCTTGAATAATAACTTTATCGTCAGCAGCAGCCGCAGCACCAGTAGCCCCTATTCCGGAAATAAATAAACCTGCATTAGTTCCAGTAATGGCACTTACTTCGGTATAAGCGTTTGAGTTCTTATATGCAATACTCACACTGTTTTCTGTTTTATCAGTTGTTAAGTATTGTATGTTCATAGCACCACTACTAGAAGTAGAAGCATATTCAAATACTGCAATAATTGTATCTCCCGAAGTATAGTCTGGGACTTTGTTTAACACTGTTGGTTTCCTTACTAGAATAAAATTATTTACATCAACTACAACTAAATGATAGCCTTTATCAACAGCATTACTTAACTCACTAGCGTTAAATGTAAATACCGCAGCAGTAGTTCCTGTTTTGTATTGAGCGACATATTTCTTTCCATCTCTAAGATATGTTCCTGCTGATACGGTAATGGTTCCACCATTAGCCGTTGATTGAGTAATGTCAAAATCATTTGAGTTGTTTTTTACAACGATGTTTTGTCTTGCCATTTGAGAAAGACCTTTAATTAAACCGGAATGAGGAAAGTCGCTACCGTCTGTAATTGCGGCTAAAGAGCCACCTGTTCCCATTGTTGAAATTTTATGCGGGTTATTTTCTACCATTTTATTCCACCTCTAATATTAAAAATATTTCTAATTGCTCATTAGCCGCAAATGGGCCAACGCCTTTAAATGCTACTCTTGATAACATAAATGCTGCGGCATCATCAAAAGAATCTCCCGAATCATCTGCCCCAAAACTTGCTTCTCGAATAACTTTTCCTGTAATGTTTGAACCTTCAACTGATAGTTTTATTTCTATTACACTATTAGTTGAAAGAGTTGCTACATATTGAGAAGGAGTAATACCTAAAGGAACATCTAAGGCAGTTGCGGCAGGACTTGTTGAATTGCCACCTAATCCTAAATCGCCAGCACCAGCATTAGTTCCATCAATTAATTCAACTATGTAAGCCGCAATTTTATCTCGCAATAGGTCAGTTATCAAAATTCTTCCTCCACTAAGTCAGCATAGACGATTGAAGCCCCACCTGTAAATCCAAGTTGTGCGGTTCCGGTATTTAACGCTGTCGTGAAACCAAGCGTCATTGAACCTGTTGTTGTTCTTTTACGAACTAATAGTCGTAATGGTTTAATTTTAATTGATTCTAAAAAGCCAAGATTGATAGTATTTGACTCATTACTTGTATTGTTTTGTTGTGTTTGAGTAGTATCTACATCAATAGAAAGTTCGGAAAATCTATCTTCCATTCCAATGCGGTATTTTCCTAATTCTAATTCCATTAAACCCGTAAGGGAGTGAGTTATCTCAAGAACTAAATATTGATTTCTAGGAATATTTTCTTGTTTTATTTCAACCTCTACAATATCTCCAACTCTAATTTGACTTATATTGGCATGACCAACAGTAATTCTAAGTTTTTTATTTCTATTTTCTGTCCCTATTTTCTTACTGGGGTAATTAGTTTCATGTAATATCAATAATTCTGTTGCTCTTACATCTACTTCTTCTTGAGTATTTAATTTCCTTTCAAAGACTTTTAATGATTTTTTGCCTATTGCATGAATGCTTGCCATATCTCTTTTAGTGCCTTGATGGGATTTACCATTGACTATAATGTGGTTATACTCGTCAAAGGTGCTATCCAATACTTCATATTCATAGATACGAATATCTCCATTGTCGCTAATAAGCAAATTAGTATAGAAGTCAGAACTCTCTTTGTTTTTAATTGTAAAAGTATCTTCTGTTTGTATTAGAGTTTTATCTTTCTTTTGTAGTAAAAAGTTTATTGCTTGAAATAAACTAATACTTTCAAAATTAGGTGCTACGAATAGAGGGTAGTCTTCTCTTGTAATAGCAAAAGGAGTTCCCTGTTCTTCTAATAACTCTTCTATTATGTCTTCCGTTTCATTACAAATATTAACCACTGAGCCAATCATGGCTCTTTTAGAATTTTCATTAATTGGAGTTTCACCACCAACAGTAATAGAAGTAATTTCGGAAACAGAAACCACTCCAAGAGTTTCTTGCATTTTACCAAATGATAAAGTATTACCTGTATATCCAAAATCAACATTGTTCCCTTGACTTCTCAATAAAAAGGAAAGTGGGGTAGAAAACATAGTGTCTCCATCACTTACGCAAAACTTGCCACTAACTCCATTTAGCATTTTATTTAGATATACAGTTGGAACCAATATTTCATCAGGGGTATTTCCTACGCCATTACTTATACCATCAGCCGAGGTAACATAAAATGGAGAAGATGAACTTTCAGTATCTAATATAACATACATTGAAAGAACTCCTTCATTATCACCTTGTAGTGTCCTATTTCCCTTTGCATTATTTAATGCGTAATTATTTATATTTTCATACATTTTGTCTGCATATGGCATTTTAGTATATGCTGAAGAAAAGGTATTTAAATCAATGTCTTTAGGCCCATAAGCATAAGTGCAAGTGTGGTTTGGTTGCATAATCCTATGCCAATTACTACTTGTTAATGTATGGCTCATCGTAAGAATATGAGTTTCAGTGCTGTTACTGTGGTCTACTTCATGTGAAATACAGTAAGGTAATGCAAGTGGAGGCACTGAATTATTTAAGCCATATGTTTCACTGTTACTTGAAGAAATACTCTCAATACTTCCATCACTGTCAATATAATTAGTAAGTCCTGGAATTATATATGTTCCTGTTAAATCAACATATTGTAGCCATTTATATTTTCCACTTATAGTAAAGTGATAAATGTGTGTGGTAGAACCCGAAGAAGTTTTTCCTGTATCTGTTGCACTACCAGTAACATGTAATCTTGGTTTAAATCCTATAAATGCGCCATCGGCTAAGTTATCAAGACCCACACCAGTTATTGCTGATTGATTAAAAGTTTCTTTATTAGCAAAACTACCATTTAAAGAATGCCCAATTAACCCATATTTTTGCACATTAGTTCCTGTTGCGTCATTATATTTAGTTGTCGCTTTAATATGCGCTCCAACCATACCGGAAGAAACAAGTTGGGTTCCGTCTTCAATTGAATATCTATCTAAGAAAATAGGTAGCCAATATTGCATAAATAGAGCATTTCCACTAGCCGCAGAACCACCAGAAACAGTATCTAAAGTATCTATTAATTCTAATAAATTAGAACTGTGCATATTTGTATTGCCGGTCGCACCGCCCTCGTTTACTATTAAAGAAGAATCACCTTGTATATTTATTGGGTTAAATAAATTGTGTTTTTTATTTGCATTTGAACCAGCAACGCCCAAATGAGTTCCGAACTTAGACAGCCATTCTTCTCTTGAATATCCATCTCCTGCGTCACTATCGGTATCATTTGCTAATGTATTTACTACTACTCCTTTATGCATGTGAATAGAGTCTAATCGTGAAGTAAAAGTATCTGTTTCTCCTACTCCTGAAATTAAAGCCTTTTCAGTAGAAGTTATTTTATATATGCCATTAGTTGTAGTATTGTGAGTAGTTCCATTAGTATTATATCTATTCTCATGTAATAATACTATATTATCATCTGTTCCATCACTAGCCCCATCGCAAACTCCAATAAATCTACCATTACTGTCTAATATCAAATCACCATTAGCAACAACAACATTACCCGTAAATGTTAAAAGTTTAAGATTTAAACTTTGGGTAGCGTGTAATGTTCCAATATGTGAACTTGATACATCGTGGCTATAATAATAAAAATGAGGTAAGGTTGCAGTTTTAGGGGGTGGGTTTTCGGGGTCGAATTGATTAAAAGCCCAATCAAAACACAGTTCAGTTAAACGCATCATACCAAATCTATTTAAAGAAGAGAGGGTTTTTTCGCTGGATATAATAGAAGAAGAAGAATAGTTGCTATCTTTATAGGTTATAGTCTTAGTAGATATTCCGGCATTGTTTTTATTGTCAGAAAAATTAACAGTTAATCCATCAGTTAATGTAAATAGATTATATTTTGAAATGTCTCTAGTTAATTTAGGATTTAATAAACTGTCTTTTCTAACTGAGGAATAAGGTGATAAATCAGAGTTAATGAATAAAAACATTCTAGCAACTTTTGGGTCTGGTTGCCACAATAAGTCTTTTACTGCATAAGGTGTTTTTTCTGCATGGTCAGTAGAAGTATTAGTAGTATTATGATGAGTTGTTGGGTCAAAATGAAAGTTTGTAAACTTAGCACTTCCTCCATCTTTATGAACAATAGTATCAAAAAAGTTTGAACCACTTGGGGGAACATATCCTCGACTTTCAATAAGAGAGTGTTGTCTTAATACATTATCCATTTTATTGACACCAATAATATTATTCTGTATTACACTATCAATATAAAAAGCAGGGTCAAATTTATATGCTGAAACATAATAAGGTATTTTAGTAGGTCTATTATATAGAATATTTACTGGTTCAAATAAACTAGTATTCATTGGTTTCTTAAATGTAACATTACCTTTTTCTACATTTATTATTCTGTAATATGGACTTCCAAATCTATCTGAGTTTGTTAAAGAATGCGGAGTTGCATTGTAATCTAATGTAAAGTCTAAACTAACCGTTTCTCCGAAGCCTTGCCTAGTAGGAACAGGTTTCCTATGAGGTGAAAGTAAAGTAATTATTTTGCCGCCATGTAAATGTCCACCATTTAGCAAAGAAAGTTCATGAGTTAATTTAGCAGTTTCATTAGTAGTTCCATCTCCTGCTAATGTTGAAAGAGTTGAACCATTAGCAACAATAGGTAACTGTCTATCTATAAAGATTTTGATGTTTACTTGGTCGCTTTGTAGAACAGCAAGAATAATATTACCAACAAATATATTATTTTCATAAAGTGGTTTATTATGAAAGTTTCTAGGAACAGCCGCAGTTGATAAAACAGTGGTTGTTCGGGTAAAAATAAATCTTTGCTTTGCATCAGTTTCAGTAGAAGTTATTGCTGCTGTATTTGTGCCTAAAGAAGTAAAAGTAGTATCTTGGGTATTAGCATAATTAATATCTACTCTCCCAAGAGTTAAAGGAATATGAGGGGCTATTTCAATAACTTGGTTTCCATCTATTTCTTGAATAGACAATATATTAAAATCTATTAAAGTATTCACAGTATCAAAAGTAGAATAGGATTTACTAGAAGCATTATCATCTAATCTTGCTTGAAACAATTCATCTGATTTCATGTTTTTTGCTTCGCTTAAATAATACCCTACTGCTTTCGGATTTACTGTATTTATTGATGAATTAGAAAGATTGTCTGTTTCAGCACCGGCAACTATTTTTGTTCCACTTTCAAAGAAAAGACCTTTATTTGCTGTCCCGTATAGACTTGTAGAGGAAGATACAAAAGAATTTGAAGAGAGGGCTTTATTAAATACTGTATATTTAGTTGATGCTTTATATGCGGCTCCTGTTGTTACTTGACCCAATGCGCCTTCCTTAAAGAAATTTGTTACGGTTGATGCGCTGTAAGAAAAAGTCTGGTGAGCCTCTCCTAAATACACCATTGTTCCACTTGCTGTTTTAGCAAAAATTTTATCTCCTATGGTTATACCTACACTACCACTTAATACTGCGCTTATACTACCAAAGGTAGTAGTTATATTTATCCCTAATGAGGTTACTTTATTGTAAGGGCTATTGGTTGAATAAACAATATCCTTAGAAAACAAAGTATTCTTTTCAATAATAGGGTCAAGTAATTCCCTTAGTTTATCAGCACCAGAAATACTCATAATCGTTTGCCCATCTGGTTTATCTTGAGATAGTTTAGTAATTCTACCATTTAGTTTTTCGTTGTATATGATATATTGACCTGTCATATTATCTAATGCGCTAATATTATCATATCCTTTATTTTCAAAAGAAAGAGTCAGTAGTCCAGTATCACCAATATAAGAAGTAACTCCTGCTTCTAATTGAGAAAATTCATTACTGATTAAAGAAACATATAAATTATCTTGCCTACTATCAAGCATTCTCATTCCTGTTAAAAGAGTTCCATCTGTTGTATTCCATGCTCTTCTATAAATTTCAGTATCTTCTGCTATTGTTGCTATACTCGTTGTTGTTGTAAATGCAGAATCAGTTTCTAATCTACTCTCTTGATAGAATCTTAAAGTAGAAGCGGTCACATCATATACAATCATAACCCTAGAATTAATTAAAACTTCATCTCCATCATTTAAATAGGTCTGTAAATCAACGGGAGTATTAATTGCGTAAAGTGGTTTATTAACTACATTAGAAGTAACTGAAGTAATTGTAGCACCAAAGGAAACCCAATCATTAAAATCACCTCTATGAATCATATGGTGAACTCTTAATGGGTCATAAGTATTTATTTTTTTAGAAAGTATTCTAAAAGAATCCGCTATTTTTATTTCAGCATAACTGCTTTTTTTACCAATAGATTCTTCTACCTCTAAATCTATAATATTAGCAGTAGAGTTATTTTTGGTTGGTGAATAATTATAATGCAAGTATCTCTTTGGGCCTTTTGTAATATAAACGCCCGTTGATGCAATATTATCGTCTGTATCTCTTACAGCATTAGGAGCAAACAAATCATAATCGCTATCATCTATACTTGCCAATGTAATGCCTTCGTTGCTTTCATAAATTGCATCTTTAGTTCTAAGAATATCTGTTATAGAGGCACTTAAAGAATACTTACTGTAATCTACCACTACTTGCCCATAATTAGTAACTGTTACAAAAGTTACTTTATCTGTGCTTGAATTTAAAGTAACGCTTGAGCCATCTCCTTCTGCTTGGACTCTCGCAAAATACTTAGTGTTGTGGTCTAATTCATCTTTTTTATCTAATGAATCAACAAACCAAAAGTGAGGTCTTGCTACATGTAATGAAGCCTTTAAGTCTTGTTTAATACCTGCTGAAAAAGCAACTGCTTTAGAAGTAATCGCTGGCCCTTTGTATAGTTTAAACTTGGTTCCTTGAGGTATTTCATTTCCTAATTTTGGTTCAAAGTCAAATGAATCCCCCAATGTATCGCTTGTTTTAATTTCTGTAATTCTAGCAAAGTGATGTTTTAAGTGGTCGTCGGAATGAATTAAAACAAAATAGTAATGAGTATTTATATTAGGCGAATTTGTGGCAGCATCTATGGTCGCTAAACTTACTCCCGTAGATGACACAGTATCAAAACAATTAATATTATATCCTTTAGTTACTGATAGATTTTCATATTCGGCTTGAAGAGTTTTATTTAATATTATTTCGCTGTAAACAGTTTCTTCACTATCATCAGAATAAATGGCTGAAAACAAAACATCTCCGGTAGTATAAGAAGTTGAACTTCTTTGGGTTGTCATCAATGGATTAGTAGGAACATCAAAGTTATATGCGGTTGTTGAACCTGTGGCAAAAACATCTAATGTCATAAGTCCACCTCTTCAAATCTAAAGTAAAATAATGTATCGTTATAGTTTGGTAGTAAATTAGTGATAGATGAAAACCTTTTACGAATAACGGAAGTTAAACACATTTCATGCATTTCTCCCATAAATTGTTTATTAGTAGTTGCTGATTCTGCGCCGGTGGAACCAACACCTTTTGCACCTATAAACAAATCTGCTTCGTAAAAAGAAAATGTTCCAGATTGCCCATGAGTTGCAGTTTTAACTAATAAGCCGTTTAAATATATTTTTACTTCTTTACCTGTTTCAGCATAGGTGCAAGCAATATGAAATGAATTGTTGATATATGTTGGGTCGGCATAAGTCCTACGATAAATCAAGGTTTCGTCAGCGATATTGGCCCCGTATGCGCTCGATAGTGTAATGGTGTTGGCTGATGTGTCCGTCGAATCAACGGTTCCTATGACCGTAAAATCATACCCATTTCGGATGAACAACGGCTCGTCATCGTCTATTGTATTAGCATCAACAGCACTACAAGTTAATACGCTACCACCGGAAGAAAAAGCACTTTCTAAGGTAGCGGCGATTTCATATTCTATTCTTCCTTCTTGATTAAAGCCGCTAAGTGTTGATACTATACCGCTAGAAGTTAAACGAGTCCAAGCCCTATCCTTTGTCGGTAAAATAACAGCACTATCAGTTAAAAATTCTTGAACACCCCCACTACTTAATTTAATTCCTACTAATATTTTATATTCAGCAGGTTGATTAGCAGTTGTAGTTGTTGCATTCTTTAATGAAATATAGAAATTACTGCTAGAAAATATTCTCATTTCGTGTGTAATTCTATCAGCAACAGGTAAATACTTTTCACTTTGGTAATTAGCCAAAGTTGTTTGGTGTCCACTATTCGGCATAATTTTTGTTGATGCAGTAAGTGTTCTACCTCGTAAGGCAGTATTAAAAGCACCATTAATGTCATAAGGAGTAATAATAGACTCAAAGGAAAAGTCTCCACTATGCGACCAAATACCATATCTTATATCATCAGCCGAATCCGGCACATTATCCGAGTAATCTATTTTAACATGCCCATTACACATAACAGGGAAAACCAATGCTCTTTGTTTTCCTGTTAAAATATTATACATTTAATCACCTCAAGGAACAACTGATGCAACTTCAAACTCTAAAGTAAAAGATAAATCAAACGCTTCTGCTTCAAAATTAGTTGTAAAACTTCTAACGAAACCAGTTAAACCAATATCAGTTGAAGAGTCGGGAAAAACAGAAAAAGGAGTTGGCACTCCTAAATTATCTTTTGAATCTGCTCCACCTCTTGAACCAAATGTTAATGGTATTAAAGTTCCTGTGCTTCTATCAGCAGTATTAACACCACTTCTAGTTTGATAGTCATTACCAACAAAAGAATGCATTAATATTACTAATTCCGAAAAGGCTTGGTTCTTAGCAAAACCTGTTGAATCTACACCTGCTGCAATCATTTGAGCAACTTCATGTGCTGTAAATGTTAAAGCCTCTTCATTTCCTACATTTGTTTTCTTAATAACAGTGTCGGTAATAACCCCAGATAATGAAATATTTTTAGTAGCCATTCCTAAATCTAATGCGGCTGTAATTGATTCACCTAATGCTACTCCCGATAAAGGAACAGGAAATGCAGGTATTGTTTTGGTTACTGAAATACCTACACTTGTTACTTGTAAAGGAATAGTATTTAAAGATAAATCAGTTCCGGTAAATGCTTGTGTTTTAAGATATACATATGTCATTTAATCACCTCATTGTTCTAGAAGAACCACTTCTATTAACTTTCATATTAATCATATTACTTAATTCATTTGCTATTCTTCTCATTTCTGATTTAGAAGTATCTTTAGCATTAATAGTAATATAGTTATTGATGGTGGTTCCCCCCATCATTCTATTTGTTTGACTATTTGTCTTAACTGATGCACCCGCAGGTAAATTAACTAATTCCGGCCCTTGTTCTCCAACGAGAGTCATTCCTCCATGACTGGTTCCACCTGTTGCTTTCTTAAAGAATTTGAATTTTTCACCTAATTTTATCATTAATAATCCAATAGCAATACCTAATCCAACTATCCAACCTCCTGCTAAGAAAGCAGCAATACCAATAATAAGAGCAACAACAACAAATATGGCTTTAGCGACGGCACTACCTCGAATTTTTTGCCAAAAGGCAATCATAAAAGCGGCAATAAGAGCAATCATAATAATAGGTAATGCGGCCATTCCAATTAAATGTAATCCTATTCCTAGAAGATATTTTGCACCTGCCACTGCTAAATATACTTTACCTAAATACATAAGGGCAGGTAATACTTTTTCCATGAAGTTTCCTTCAAAAAATAAATAACTAATCATGTCTATTAAACTGTAAAAGGTTCCAATTAATATTGCTATTGAGGCTTTTAGTATAATCTCACCTGCTATAATAACCATACTTAATAGAGAATCTAATATACTTTGTAAATTACCAAACAGACTTTCAAAATCACCATTAATTAAATTACCAATAACCATAAATATTTTACTTATTATAGAAACTACTTCTTGAACAAACTTATTAATATCATCCATAACCCCAAAGTGGCTCATAAAATCAACAATATCGTGAAGAACTTTAGCCGCAGCCATAATAATAATTATACCTAAAATAGCATATATGAAAAATTTCAAGGCAAAATTTAAGATTGGTGTTATTCCCCCCATTAATTTAGTTATTTTACTCCTAAAAATAATTCCATATTTACTTGTTGCTAAATTACGGAGAGCCAAAACTTTCATAACTAATCCTAAGTAACTTACTGTTTTGTTTGTTTTTCTAAATAGTTCTGGTATTTTATGAAATTGTTTTGTTTGGATTAATTTTAATAAATCTTGATTTCTTACTTTTCTAGCATTTTTATTATCACTTTCACCTCTTTTACGGTGAAAATCCATTACCTTTTTACCGGCTTTAGATATAATGATAAACAATCCAGCAATTTTCGCAATTGGGCCGCCGCCTTCGCCCTTAGCCGCCTTTCCAAACATTTCATTTTGTTTTGTATTCAATTCATCTCTAATTCTTTCTCTACCTGCCGGAGTCTTTAATCCTCTTTTGAAGTCTTCGTTAAATTTTGCTTCTTTTTTTCTTGCGTCTAAAAAAGTATTAACCTTTTTTTCATTGGCTTGATATAATACATTCAACTCTATAAGACTTTCAGCATATGCTTCATTTACTTCTTTACCTTCAATAATTGCCTTTGTGTAAGCATCTGTTGATTGTAAAGATTCTAACTGCGATGATGTGTATTCTCTTAATCCAAGTTCAACATCAATTTGTGCAAACAATAACGCTTCGTATTCTTCCTTCATCTTATCAACAGCAATAATACTATCAACTGCTGCTTTGTTTTGTAATCTTTGTGCTTTTTCTGCTGCTAATCCTCTAGTTTGAAATCCTGCTAAAATAGAGAGATATGCTCTTGCTTTATTTTGTAGTTTCCATATCGGACTACCCGAAGTTAAACGACTAAAAGTAGTCCAAGCCTTACCTGCACCATCTGTTTTTGCAGCAATATCAACCATTGTGCCAAGAAAACCAGTAAATATTTGGTCGCCTTCTTTTGCACTTGCATTTAGGTCTTTAAGGCCCGTAGTGGCATTAGCAATACTATCAACCATATTTAGCACTTTCCGCTTTTTTCTGCATTTTATCCATTTCTTCGGATTCTAATTCTTTTACTGTTCCATGAATCACCATTAAGTCTTTAACTAAATTTACTGGCATTTTATAAATTTCTAAAGGACTAATTGCTAATGCTTTTGAAAGCATATAAACAATCATCAAAGAGGCAATTTTAGGGCTTGTTTCCTTACCCCTCACTGCTTCTCTAATCATCCTTTTTTTCTTCATCCTCCTGCATCATAGACATAGGATTAGGAAGTATTTCTTTAATTTGATTACCGACATATGGGCTTATACGCAACATGTCGAGTGTTGAAAGTGATGGCTCAGTTTTTTCAATAAAGTTTTCAATCATGTATCTATACATGGCTTGTAAATCAATATCAAAAGATTGAGTTCTTTGGTCAATCTTCATAACTGAATTTAAGGCTTTCTCGGCTTCTAGCCAAGTGGGTTCTTTTACCCAGACCTTAAGGTATTCTTCTGTATTAGGAGACACTCTAACATAGTGTTCCGTCGCTTCTGTTAGTGCAAACAAGGCACTTTTATCTGATACAATTTTCTTATTATTCAACATATTATCCACCTTCAAAAACCAACAAACAAACAAACGGTGTTGGTGGAGTATGATTATTCTAACTTAGAATCCTTCTTTGGAGTCTCCTTTGGAATATCTTTTTTGGTTGGCTTTGCTTTAGAAGTTTTCTTAGCCTCTTCTTGTTTCTTAGCCAAATTAGCCAAATACTTATCACGATATGAAACCATTTAATCACCCTTGAAGAACCCAATGGGTTTTTGTAGTGCAAGAATGTAGTGTTCTTGGCATAACTGTTGCTTCAACTGTAATTGCTCCTTTGTCATCAGGAACAGTCCAAGTGTTAGCGGATAAGAAATAATCTCTAAAACTAATAGCAAATGTTTCTCCACTATCTTTACTAAAGGATAGGGCAAGTAGACTTTCATAATCTTGACTACCATCATTACCGTCACCATCATCTTCAACTTGATTTAATAATTCATTGAAAAGTTTATCATCAGTCACTAAAGCAGTAAAAGCAATTTCATAAGTTCGTTGTGCAGGAATACCGTCTTTAATACTTTTGCTTCCTACTCCTAAAAATCTTTTATCTTGTAGGTTATTGTTAATAGTTAAAGTAAAGTTTGTAATCTTTAAGAACTGTTGTCCAAAGACACTCATAGTTCCATCGGAAAAGAAGAACGGCTCTAAATGAGTTGGTTGTGCTGTAAAGTTAAATAGAGTTCTATTATCAGTTTGTCCACCTCTTGATTCATAGCCGGTGCTTGGGCTTGCTAATTCCTTTGGGATTTTAGTTACTGCTCTTGTGTTTAAATCCATAGTCATTTTCATTTCTTCGTTTTCATTTGCAGTAAGAGTAAGAGTATTAACTCTATTACCTCTTGCGATACGAACAAAGTTAATATCCTCGTTTGCGTCTGCTGTATTGGTAGAAAGTAAATTATTAGTAACATCTTTTGTTAATGAATACTCAAGAGCAAAGGATGGCAAGTGAGAACTATTAGTTTCGGCAAAAGTATAATTAATAAATTCTCCTGTTGCAACAACAGGGTAAGTAATTGAATCAAGGTCGCCTACTACTGAATCAACAGTAAATAGCAAAGGAGGAACAATATGTGCAGCAGTATTGCTTAAACCAACTCCCCCACCTACTGAATTAGCCCGATAGATAAATGGGCCTTCATCAGTATGTGAAGTAGCACCTGTTCCGTGAAAATAAAGGGAATGGGCTGAATCTCCAGTATGATAATCAGTAGGATGTTCACTTGTAGAAACTCCACCATCAACCGTTAAACTTGTGCATTTACCTAAAGCATAATACAACCAAGTGACCTGATTACAAACTAATGCAAGGTTTCCACCCGATGCAGTTTCAATACCTTTGTATTGATGAGTAAAGTTTCTTGAGCCACCGAGAGAAAGATTTAGTTGTTTCATTTCAACTTCAATGTTTGGGAAAGAAGCAGTTTCGATTAAACCAAGCCAATTATCAGCATGTAGTCTTGTTTTACCTGCGGCAACATTAGTTGAAGAGGGTGCTGGACAAGGTGCGCCATAAGCCCTTAATACGAATGCATCAGCACTCGCAGTAGCGGCGGCTAAAGAAGGAGTAATATTAAAAGTATCATGGTCGTTTCCGGTAACAGTATGAGTAGAACGGTATTGAGCAAAAGCACCACCATCATACCAGTCAATAGTGCAACCAACATACATATCTTTAACTAGTTGAAATTGAACTGCATTAGTCGCTTCAATCTGAATTGTTGCGGTTGTTGTTCCTACTGCTTTAAAATAAAAGTCCACTTCTGGAACTAAAGTCATTGATGCGCCGCTTCCTAAAAATATACTACTATCTGTCATACTGTTTCTCTCCTTTCCTTTACAAACTTACTAAGGGAGTGTTAATGCGAATCTTTTTGTTTCTATTGTTAATTTATATCCAAATAATCTCTTTGAACGGTCATTACTTTCACTTCTTGAACCTACGAATAATTGATTGAATTTAGACCCATCACTCGCTGTATATCCGGTTCGGCTACGCTCAAGTGCATGACGGGCGACCAAGTATAAAGCCCTTAGCCTATCCCTGCCAAAATTGGCATCTGTTCCTGCTCTTTCATCATGAATGGTTCTAATATGCATAGTAAATGAATATGTCTCATTCCTAACATCAAATTGAGTAGTAGGGTATTCAAGGGTTTGAGAATCCTCAAAGAAGATAATAACATCTTTTGCAGTTAAATCATACCTTACTCCTTTATTCTTTTGTAATGTTCTTACATCAACAAAGTTAGGAATTGCCAAATGGTCGGCTGTAATTGTTCCATTACCACCTCCGCTTGATGGCCCTAAAGCAGTAGCGGAAGAAGACCAACGACTACTTACTAAATCTATAAGGAGGCTGACTTCATCCATTCATTCACCTCTTTTGCTATTTTTTTATTAAGTGCTTTAGTAAAGTTTTCTTCTGCATTTTTAAGCATTTCTTTGTCGCTAAATGTAATATCTATTCCTAACATTTCAGAAACATCTTTTAATGCTAATTGTCTTTCTTTTTCAATATCCAAATACTCTTGGAATTCTTTTATATTTATATTAGAAAACATATCAATCAATTAAGAAAACTAAATCGGCTTTGCCTTTGAGTATATCGTCTGCTTCTTTCTTAAGTATATCATACTTTTCCTTCGTGCTAATGTTTCCACCAGTTTCAGCAATTAAAATTGTTTGGTCGTCATGTCTAAGTAATTCAGCCGCAACTAACATAGTAGTTGCTTTGTGAATACTTGAAGGAACTCTACCATCTCCTGCAATATAAGTGCAAATGATTGAATTTTGAGTATGGTAAGGATAGTCTCTTAAGAAGAAAATACGCCCTTCATCTCCAATAGCCCAAAAAGAACCAAGTCTCTTCATATCTTGCATGTCGGTAAACGCAACTGATTGACTAGCGGAGGCTACACCTGCTTTATCAGTAAGAGTAAGGGTGCAATCCGAGCCATCTTCACCTGCTAAAAGGCTAGAAATGTTTATTTTATTGCCATTATCGGGGTCAATGGAAGCATAGAAGAAATCGGAGATAGCGAAAGAAGCAGATTCATCGGAGTTTTTGAATTTTTCCGCAGTAGCCCCTGTAAATTGAGCAGTTTTAGATGGGTATTCTTCGTTAATTAAATGACATATCTCTTGTGCGGTAGTCTTAGACCCAAAAGATGCATCGAAAGTATTTACTGCATTTGTTCCACCTTCACCAGTAAAAAACAAATTAAAGGTCTTACCACTATTCGGTAATCTTAATGTAATTTTTCTAAGATTTTTATATCCAGCAGCATCGAGAGTAATACTTGCTTGGGCTGATGCTAATTCTTTATAACTATTTCCTTGCCAAACTTGAAGAGATACAACCTTCTTAAGTTTCAAAGTATCTAATTGAACAAATCCAACATACCCACCGTAATAAGATTGCATAGGGCTACGAGCAAACTCAAAGTTATGAAACTCATTTTTATAAATAATAGGGCGATAAGAACGCTTTACCTTTTCATCAACAAGCCCTTCTACTACTTTAATAATTGCACCTACTTGTGCTTGACTTGGATAAGTTGAAGTTGAAAATGCAGGTATTTGTAGCATGTTTGCTACTGCTCCTTTATCCGTATAATATCCACTACCTGTTGAATAATCAACATTGATAGAAGTATAGTCGCTTGGGGAGGATGCAATTGCCATTAATAATCACCTACTGAATTATATCATTTATTTTTCTATATCTTCTTTGAAAGTATGCAAACATTTTAGCAAGAATCCTTTTATCTTCTGGATTGATGGGCTTAACTATTTTTTGAGTTTGATTTGCTTTATTACCTACACCCGAAGCAAGACCCTTTGATACTGTAATACTTTTTAATTTTCTATGTTCAATGGTTAAGACTTTATATTTAGTATCTTCTTTCAATTCAAATTCTTCTTTTTCTTCGTCATATTCTTCGTAAATATCTTTTGTCTCTTGAACTTGAATAGTATAAGAATGAGTAGAAAATAAGTCGTTAATTATATCTCTATAATGGCCTTTAGCA
>Ga0114915_1000109_pt1 | contig 38877 bp, 25 predicted proteins | sample MalvirAntarct_55_FD_87288 | JGI IMG/M metagenome (GOLD analysis project Ga0114915, IMG submission 87288) | Marine viral communities from the Global Malaspina Expedition - Malaspina viral metaG Antarct_55 | ecosystem: Environmental > Aquatic > Marine > Oceanic | place: South Georgia Island...
GGATATAAATATATTATCTGAGTATACCGATGGCTGTCAATAGAATACAAATAAAAGCTTCCGTAGGTGATAAATCTGTCACCGTACCTATAGGTCAAACTTTTGAAGAAGTTGGGCAAGAAGAATTAATTAAAACTTGGGAAGAGGTAGAACTACAAGATATGGGTATAAAAATATATTGGGGGGAAATACAGTATCCTACGAATTTAAGTTTTGGGAATCCACCACTTCTACTTATGTGAGTAATTTTAATGTTGTCGGATACCTAAACAAAGACTTGGCAAAACCTAAGAAGGCATTTATTAAAAGCTTTTTTAAATTTGATTTCTATGATTCCCCGCAAAACGAAAACCAAAAAATAATGTTCACCAACATAATGCCATTAAATAATTGTGTAAAGATTAAAAAGGCAGTACTACCATTAGAAGACCCAATAGAGTATTATTCACAACTAGCAAATAACATACCAACATCCCAAATAGTATACGGGGTTTATGTACCCACAGCAATACTAAGTCCTTTAAAGGGTAAAAATGAGAATTACTACATGCAATGGTTAAAAGATAGAGAATTAACACCTATAGATACTTTTTATATGTCTTGTAAATTTTTTAACGCAAAAACGGGGAAAGTCACCAATATGTTAAATGAAGAACCAACCCCAAACCAGATTGCTAATGGTCTGGTCCTTAATAATTTAAATTGGTTTTATTATAAAGTAAAACTTTTCGTTGGACCATCTAATGTTTCAACTACAATACCAAAATATAGGTATGTGGTAACTAAATTTGATGAGGCTATTATGACTCTGGGTAGTGTTACCGCTGCTGGCACAGGAATCCCAGGTGGTACACCACCAGACGCAGTAGAAAACACACCACAAGTACCAAACGGGGTACCAATAAAATTTTATGAATACGTAAATCCTTAATATATGGAAGTCTACAAATACAGAATAAAAAGAACCAATCCAAGTATATATTGGACGGTACCCTGTACTGGGGGTACTGATTTTTGGCCTATAAACCTAAGTACTAACTGTTCTGGGTTGACGATGTATAACTCCACCTTTAGTCAAGTTAGGGGAGCGTTAAATGGTGATATGAATAATTTCCCACAAGAATTAACTGGGTGTTCCATAAGTAACCCATGTGTTATTTTAAACGATACAGTAACAATGCCAATGTTTCCATCTCCGGCACCTTACTGTTTAGATTCAGCAGCTCACCCATATATCTTATTTGCTGGTTTAAACCTAATTCAGTTAGGTGTACAAACATTTACTGGGGAAAGTTATAATGATATGATAAGTATTTTTAGTTTAACAAATTCTACTTTATCACAACCACTAAAAAACCAAACATCAGCCAACCTAATTCCTAATTCGGTATCTTGTTTTTGTGAAAACCCTCTAGGAACAAACCTAAACCAACTCCCACTTCTACTGGACCAAGATTTTAACGATATTGGTCATTATGATATTTGGGATGGGAACATAGGACAAAAAGATATTTTTTCTAATTTTGTTGTCTCATCAACTACAAGTTCTGGGTATAATATAAAAATATGGAATTCTACAGATTTTGGTTATTACAAATCATACCAAGACTCCCCGTATACAATAGATTGGGGTGATTGTGACTGTAATTGTCCAATTACACCATGTCTAAACTCAGCCGGCCAACCATGCTGCGAAACCTTACAATTTCCTAACTTAACAAACCCTTCAGACCACACTTATGCTGGTGTTGGTACGAGAAGAATTACAATAACACATGAAAGTCCGTGGGGACCAACGTCAACGTCCCAAGCAATCACAGTACCATTTATGTCACACAATAATTTAATGGCCACTGGAGGTATCCCAACAAGTGTGGCACCGATTATTGGACCTAGTGGTCCTACCGGTAACAATTCTTATTTTGGAGCTTACCCATTTTCACCACTAGATGGTGGAACTAACATATTACAATATAGTGGAATGTCACCTATATTCGGTGGTGGGAATAATAGTAATTGTTTTGATGTGACAGGAAACACAGAGAGTTTATTAGGAGCCTTCCAAAGTTACACTAACAGTAGTACCGCAGGTTTACCACCAGGATATCAAATGGGTATAACTGTGCCTCTTATGGGTGATGTTTTAAATCCAGTAACCAACACAACAGTACAAGGTGTTATGGGTGAAATAATAGCAGTAAACGCACAATATACATCGTATACAATTAGTGTTGGGACTAACACACCAATAACACTATACGATTTTAGTAATGGTGTTACGTTATATGAAGCTGTAAGTTGTGGGTTAGACGCTTTTGCATTTGGTGCGTTTGATTGTGTAAAATGTGAGATAGGTGATTGTACCTATTGTGAAACAAAAGATGAGTACATTGATAGAATTTCGTTATTAGCAGAATCTATAACGTTTAACAACCAAATGGGTGAATGGTCACCTAGTGATAATTATGTGGTTGGTGATATTGTTTTTGATAGTACCTGGGGTGAATGTTGTTGTTATATGGCAGTGAAAGATATAACACAAAGTGCTACCACCACCTCACCATGGGCTGGTATAAAACCTACGGATACATTCCAAGGTGTGTGGTGGTTTAACGGACAACCGGCCGAACATATCTGGGAAGCCTGTTCACCAATATGTGAAAGTTGTCCGGACTATACGTCAATACCATGTTACGACCCAACAAATAGTTGGAATGCGTACCCGACACCTCAAGGGGCAACTGTGGGCCCAGCTGGTGTGTATGTTAATGGTTCGGGGTATACTGCAGGACAGTTTACGTTAGGTCAATACGGTAATTGTTATAGAGCATTAACAACAGGAACACTACCACCACCAACAGGGTTAACTAATAGCTCAGATTGGGATTATATAGGGTGCTCTAGTTGGATATGTCCCCCAGTGTCAGCTTTAACAGCTTCAAGTGTGTCATGTCAGTTAGTTGCTGGTACTGGTTCCACAAGTACTGGTCCGTGTACGTCAATAGGGTATACAACCTATGAAGGTTGTACTAACGATTTTTTAGCTGGTGACTGCTGTGAAGATAGATTTATATGTGCGGACCCATATTCGTGCACACCATGCCAACCTATAAGTTCAGCTCACCCAGATTACAACGACCCAAGTGCTTTGAATCCATTACAAGGACCAGTTTTTGATTCCGAGATAGATTGTAATGGGTGGTGTAACCCAGACGCTTTTTCATGTACAACTCAGATAGGAGCCTCCAACAATTGTTGTATCGCACTTTCATGTGCTCAAGATTTACTAACATCAAACCCAGGATATTATAGTAGTGTTATACAACCAGTTATTGCCGCAGCTGGTACGAACCCATCACCGTTCCCAACAATGGTCGATTACATAGCTGCGACTTACGAGTTATGGTTTGGTCCAAACTACAATATTACTGATTGTAATAATGGTGTTTCAGGTATCGCTAGTGCGTGTTGTGACTACACATCATGGGTTTATAATTGTGAAGAGGGTTGTATAGAAGCTTTTATTGGTGACTATCCAACACAGGGTGATTGTTGGGCGGCTAACCCACAATGGATGGGTGTTGGAGTTACACAATGTGGTTGGGACTGTCCTGTGGTATGTGAGGGGTGTGTCCCAACATACACACTTGCCAATATGGGTTATCCGATTAATATGCAACTTCAGTGTGAAATGAATTGTTCTTGTGTTACCGCGTGTTACATATGTGATTGTACCGCTACAACAGCGTCAAACACAAACCAAACATGTGACTTATATATTGACCCTTCAACAGGTCAACCTGGTTGTCCCCACTGGCCACCAAACGAAGGTTTCCCATTAAACCCAGGTGACCCATTAACATTTTTACAACAAACTGATTGTATGGATTTGTGTGGGTGTGAAGGGGGGATTGATTGTTTTGTGGATTTAACCACAGGGGCACAACTTGGAGGTTGTAAATCATACCCTGATTTATATTTTATGATGATGGATAATGCAACGTGGAGTCCAGGGGCACCAGTTGATGCAGATGGTACACCTACAGGGTATACCACAGTAGAAGAATGTTGTTTGGCGACAGAGTGTTGCTGGGCTGTTTGCGAACAAGACCCAGCTGTGTACGACCCTGGGTATTTGGGCCAAAACCCATCGTGGTCCCCAGCGTTACAAGGTGGTGGTGGTGGTAACTACCCATGTTGGTGGTATGGTCAAGGAGTACCAGATGATACTAGTGATTTCGGTGGGGGGCAACCTTCTAATTGTTGTAGCCCTGCGTTCATAGATACTAACGGTGCCAACACAGGATTGGCGGGATGTTTCGATGACAACCCAGGTCACCCTTATTGTGATATGGTAGATTGTGTAAATTCGTTATGTCCAGCACCAGCACCTTCTCTTGAAATGACTTGTTGTGAAGTCCCAGTTGAATCGTGTGAGTGTGCATGTGAGGCCTTTTTAATTTCACAGGGATGGTCAGGGACATTAGATAATTCAGGAGCATATAGTAATTTTGAACAATATGATGAATGGGATACTGTGAGTTACGGTGATGGTAACACACCAGAGTGTTGTTGGATATGTACTTGCCCATTCGACCCATTAGGGTTAGTATTGGGTAGTGGGGTGTACGATTGTAATAGTGGACCACCAGATGATGGTGACTATGTACCCGGCATACCAAATTGTTGGGTTAGTTGTGAAAGGCTACCAGCTACATTCGCTGCACCACCATCAAACACAATAGGTGACCCGTGTGGTCCTTGTAGTCCTGGTGGACCTGTATTGACATATTCCTGTAGTACAGAAGGATGTTCGTTATCTACCTGTATTTACAGCCCAGGAGGTTTTAACCCGTCCGAATGGCAAACACAACATAATTGTTACACATCATCTATTTGTGATACAACAGCATTTCCTGGTTATAACCAGTGTAGAGCGGATTGTTATTGTGCAGACCCAGACCCAGCAAATGAAATTTCAGACTGTACCGTTATGCAAGATTATTTAAATGATATATATTCACCAGGTACAGGTAATAACGGTATATACAATGGGAATTATATTCTCTACCCCACAACTTATCCACCAGTATCACCAGGAATGAATTTTCCTACCTGGCCTTTTGATTCACTAGCTACTTGTCTAACTGTCATAGCGTCGGGAGTGGATTGTTGTGATACACAACAAATGACATACGATTGTGACTTTTCCTGTAATTGTCCTGTTGTAAATGGAAATCCTTGTATTGGTGGTACAGGTTGTTTCCCAGTAATGACTGGTCCTCCAGGACCATTTACCACTTTAATTGACTGCCAAGAATGGTGCACATGGGAGTGTAATAGTAATGGTGCTCAAGTATGTCAATTTATACCACTGTCTCAAGCAGCTACAACATATTCATCAGCGGGAGACTGTAACGCCTCCAACGTTAATTGTGAATGTGGTGGTGTTGTGGAGGAATGGTGGTGTGATTGGGCAGGTGCTGACGCTGGTGCATACAATTCAATAGGTGCACAACCATGTCAACCAAGTTCATTTTTTGTCGGCCAAGGAGCACCATATCAAATCATGGCGATAGGTCAAGGTATGACTGGACCAGCGGACCCAACAAACAACTATCATGACGCTGTAGTGTTAGGAAATAACCCAACAGGACAAGGGTTTCCAAATTTAGCTTCATGTCAACAAATGTGTAGATTCTGTTGTGATTGTGCACCTCCAGGTTCAGGTATCTGTGATTTATGTGGAGACCCAAGTGTGGCAATATGTAATTGGGGTGACCAATACTGTAGTGCAAGTACCGTATGTAGTTTTGGCCCTAGTGAACTATCACCCTATCTATGTCAACAAAATACAAATCCATACCCTTGTCAAGCACCACAAACTGAATATTGCTGTCACGCAATAGATGGGTGCATATCTTTTATTGGTGCAGCACCTAATGGTAGTGATGGAAACCCATGTACTACTATGTATGGTACAAATGCTGCGGCATGTGCATCAGAATGTAATTTTTTATGTGGTGATTGTGTAAATGCGTGTGAGTGTGTGTTTTATAATGGTATACTAACAACTAATTGTTCTCCATACCCATTTAATAATATGGCAGATTGCCAAACTTATGTTAATACTATAACCATGTTAGATGATGGTGGTTCTTGTTGTAGGTGTTATGATTGTTTCTTAAATAGCCCTATAGTTTATACAGCTTATGACTCGGGTTCGTGGGTAACACTCACCACACCAGTAAACCCTATAACTCCAACCAACGCTGCAGCTTGGGTAAGTCTAACACAATACAATACCGGTGATATAGTTACAGCAAATTGGGATGGTTCTGAGTGCTGTTATGTTTGTGTTTGGGGGTTTAATGAAACTGGTGGGATAGCGAGTGACTGGTCTGTACCACCTTATTTTTATTATACAGCGTACATGAATGACGTAAGTGTGCTTACACCAGTTTGGCCAGGTGGTGGTTCTGGAAGTTTAGTTTGGGTACCGTGTGACGCGGGATGTCCAAGTGTCTCAGTCGTAACCTGGGACTGCATACCAGGAATAATAACCAACACATGTGAGTATGACATATTTAGTAACTTATATAATATAGTGTCACCAGGGACCGTCTTATTAAACACTACGGACGTATTAGATTTTATATCAGACCCAATGGGTTCACCATATCTACAAACAATAGATGTCAGAACAATTAAATGGCCCTACGGTGGGTGGCCAGTAGGGTCCCCAGCAACACCTTGTTTACATAATGGATATCCGTTAGGTGTTATTACAGGGATTTATATAGATAGTGATATGTTTACTGTTTATGGTATCAGTTCTGGCCCTTATTATTCATGGTCTAGTATGATTGCGTCTCTACAGAGTGTAAGTGTGGTAGATTCTAGTGGGTCGGTTGTAAGTTTAGGGAATACTCATTCAGAAATATGTGAAGCAATATGGATGTCCATCGGTTCAATTCCTGGGTCACTAGGTAAATGTGTTAGTACAACGGTAGACGCGTGTCTATGTACCCAAAGTCTTTGTGTTTGTCAACAAATCACCGGACCAACAGGAGCCTTTAGTATTGAAGCTGATTGTCTAGCATTATTAACTAATGTACCTTGTTGTGGTACTTGGTTGTGTTCTGGACCAACTTCTTGTGATTGTACTTTTGTACCAAACCTACTAACCGGATTCGCTTCAGAATTGGATTGTTACACCGCAAAAAATTGTTGTGAAGTACAATTGCCGGAGTATGATTGTGAAATAACTGTTCCGTCTCCAATGGCGGGAATACCAGACCTATGTAACTGCACCCAAACAGTTGGTGGTTTTTATACCGGAATAAACGCACTGAATGATTGTCTAACTGACCCTACTACATGTTGTTCAGCTACCACTTTACCAGATAGGTGGGAGTGTAATAAGGATTGTAATTGTATAATTGACCCATACGGTCAATATACAACATTACACGATTGTCATACCGCTATAAATAGTAATTGTTGTTATACTGGTGTTACTACTGGATGGGAATGTAATAAGGATTGTAATTGTGTATTAACAGCAACTGGTCCACATATGACTAAAGCAATTTGTGAGGCTCAAGTAAATGATTGTTGTTATACAGGTGTTACTAGATATGACTGTGTAACTGGTACTAATAATTTGTGTAAGTGTACACAAAACCAATTTGGGTTTTATCCCAACCTATACGATTGTGAAAATAGTATACCTGGACCAATAAATTGTTGTGATAAGGCAGTTGGTACTTGTTTAAGTTGTGAAAACCAAGTTGTAACATATACACAGGGTAAACATTACGGTACTAATGGCGGTTTGGGCGTATCAAATACTACTACAATAACACTACCAGCAGTTGTGGATAGGGGTTTATGGGTTTCAGGAACCGCAACATACGTCTACTTAGATGTGGTAGAAGACCCATTTGATGGTTGTTGCTACGTACTTCTCCAAACTACGAATCATAGTGGGTCTAATATGCTAGCAGCGGGAAGTCCACTTTTAATCTACTCACCAAGTATTGTGTATAATAATCATATTAATGGCTTTTTTGCTGACGGTACACAAAATTCTAACGTTAGTACGGTAGGGCTTGTACAACAACTCTACGGTCTATGGTGGCCTTGTAAGTCAGATTGTGTGACAGTACCAATTGTTGGGTTCGATTGTGACAATTGTCCAGGGACTTGTGTGTGTGTACCCAATAATACTATAACAGCCCAGTACCAAGGACCGGGAGCGTTGGCAGCTTGTCAAGCAGTTTGTGTTGCGGGTTGTGATGATTGTGTGTTTAATTTAGGTTCATATCTAACAGGACCTATTGACTTTGAAGGGGTATGGAGTGCTACTTTTGGTACGTATAATGTTAATGACTGTGTGGTAGACCCAGTGGATAAGTGTTGTTATTGTTGTGTCGAAGATACAGCAGTATCGCTGTGTACACCGTCTACACCCCCAGGAATGTGTCCACAGGGACAAACATGGATACCATTTCCTGTATGTGGGTGTCAACTACCAAATATGACATCCAATAGCATAAAAGAAAGTCTAGCAAGGTATGACCAACCATGTCTACCTCAATCTTGTATGGTTGGGTATACGTGGGTAGGTATGCCTGTTTGTGACTGTGTTGAAGATGGCCCTGGTGGTTCTGGTGTTGGGGGATGTAAGTCCATACACCAACCATCCCAAAATGTTGGTGTAAATATAGGTACTACTGCCTATCCAGTAATGTGGATGGATTGTAATGTGGATGTTGATGGTGGTATCTGTAAAGGACCTGGTGGTTCATTTGAACCAAGTTGTAATGATTGTGATACCTACATGAATGTACAATGGGGTGTACCACTACCATTAACATGGTACGCCAACCCATTGTGGATACAACACTTTGGTCCTGGGCAATGCATAGACGACCCAAACGCGGGATGTTGTTATTGTTGTGTTACGTCACCAACAGGTGAGCCCACAATCTTTGGTGAAGGTTGGCAAGTAGAAATCAATCAAACAGCCCCTTGTTCTGTTTACGATATGAATGGTGATGGAATTTTGGAATATTTTGGTAGTGGAGCACCTTCTTACCCATCATATCATGGTTGGGTTGCTTGTTCATCTAGTGTAGGTGTGCCATGTCCTGGACTCTCAAATATGAATTACGAATGTACACTACAACCGACTTGGGGTAACCCAAATAATTTAGTTTGTCTACCAGACCCACAGGGTTCTTTCCTGGATTTAGTAAGTTGTACAAATTCACCATGTCCTCCACCTGTCCCACCTTGTGAACAATGTTGTAAACAAGCTAAAAAAGGTGGTGGTTGGAATTACCAGTACCTACAACCCCAAATTATTCCCGGATTCCCCACTGACCCGTGTGATTGCCAATATTGGATGGGGGTAACCTGGATACCAACAACATATGCTGATTGTTGTGTACAAACACCATGCCCACCTGGAATGTACTGGAGTCAAATTGACTGTGAGTGTAAGACAATGCCTAATATTGCTACACCAGGTCCACAAGATGAAAATTCGTGTGTACAAACAGAAAATTGTGGTATAAACCATATTTGGGATTGGGGTGTGTGTGGTTGTGTCGTAGATAAATTAACAATAACATAGATATAATAATGGAAATATCTAAATATCTAGAAGAAGAAATTGGTAAGGTTTTTAAATTTGAAGTCGGACCAATTAACGTTACTAAAAAAATCTATATGCCTACCATTAAAAGATTTGAGAAGTGGTTAAGTGTGGTGGAAAAAAAAGAATATTTTAATAAGTTTGAGTTTTTAATTAGTGGTTCTTTCCCTAACCACATAAATAAAACAACAAATTGGAGAACTTGGGATGTAGATATTATTTTAATTGATAATGGAAATAATAGTTTAGAGTTAATTAGAGATACACTAGTAGATTTATCTAGAATAGCATTAGAACAATGTGATTTTTATATAGACGTTTATTACCAGAATAAAAAAGATGTGGAATTAAACAAAGTTTGTTATAGAGGAGGTGTAGAAAATTGTAAGGCTTATAGTTTTGAAAAAAAAGGTTTATGTTACGCACCCCACGTAAAACGAGACGATATAATAGTTTCTAATTGGAATATAGAAGAAGAAGTTATGAGTGGTCTTTGGGTGACTAAATTGAAATTCCCATCTAGAAAACAAATTCAGAGAATCAGTAAAGGATTTAAGTATGACGACGAAATTTATTTAAAAGACTATAAAAAACATTTTACACCTATTAATGTCACAGATAAATAAGTGTTATGATATTTATTATAAAATAACTAATGGGACTGAGTGAAGTAAAAGTAACGGGATGCATATTACCTCTAACAAAACTAGAGGTTTTAATGGGTATGGTACAAAGACCAGAAACCAGGTCAAATATATTTATTGAAAGGGGTAAGGTAACCGTTTTTGAGAAAGCACAAAGGTTAGGGCAAATAAACAGTATCGGTGAATTAGAGTTACACGGGTATGGTTATTATAAAGTAGAAAAACAACCATAAATTATGGCATTAGGAGCATATGGGATTAAAAGACCGGCAGATGTAAAGGTCGAAGATGTACAAATAATTGTACACGAACAAAGGGATAGAGACTCTTCGTCAATACCAACAGTGTATGAAATAGCGGCAACGACAGTATTAACCCCAATACTTCATACCGGACCTACCGGAACCGGAGGTCCTGCTGGTGAAATTTTAGGTGGTCTTTATGACCTACAACTCCCATCAGCAGTATTTGCTAATAAAGGTATCTATACGGTATATATTAGACCCGTAGAGATTAGAACTACAATATTAGATTGTGGTATACTATCATCACTACCGAATGTAAAAGGTCTCGTATTTGACCTAAATACAATACCAACCCAATATAGAAATAGGTTTTCCCCTATGGACTTAGTGGGGTATAGGATAGAATATTTAGATTCAGACAGTGGGGCAAAAATAAATAACTTCTTCAGGATAGTCACATCAAACTTCTATTGTGAGACAGTGGCACAAAATAATACAAACCCAACCCAAACATCACCTAGGTACGTTTATACAAACGCAAGGACTAATTTAATATATTGTACACTAACTCCTACTAGTGCACCATCTAATAACCCTAATGCGATTCCATTCATAGGGCAACCAGGACAATCAGTTATAATTACTAACACTTACTTTAACCCTATAGTACTTGATATAGAAATGGTGGACCATGATTTCGAGACTCTTGCCATAGCACTTTACGGTAATCAAGCAAAATCTGTCGACAGTGGAATTTACACACTTTATGATTTAACCGGGGCAAATAATATATACATGCAGTATGATTTGTATGAGGTCAGAGACCAATTCAACGGACAATTATTTGAAATTAAACAAAATAGAGGAAACAATATTGACTTTAGTCAAATGTTTGGCACAATAACTAACTTTTAAAGATTATGGCTAGTAATAGATTTAGATATCCACCGGCCCCTAATAACGGAGGGGATACTTTTAGTGATTATCTTGTGGGTAACCAGTTTATGGGGAGCCAACAGATGACATTGGGTAATTTTTATACTATGCCACCATATGAGAAACCAAACTCACCAGAATATAATCTAGGTACATTCTCGACACCAATTACACTACAATCATTAAATATTGAAAATTTAAGTGCAGCACAACAATTATCTAGTAACAACCTAGACGTTTTTGTTAATAACAATATAAGTGATATTTCTAGTTTTGTTTTGTATGGGTCATTGAAAAAAAGATTAGCGGTTGCGGTACAAACCATAGTTAATTTTTTTCCAGGAGCTTTATTTGTTGATGGGGTAGACACTAATTACGTTTCTGGTAATACAACAGCTTATGATATATTATATAATTCAGCTACAAAAGAAACCACATTTAAAACTAATGTTAATTTATTATCTAACCCATTTAGTTTAGAATTCACAACAAACGGGAATCAAATAAATAACAATATCAATCAACAACAGATACTAAATAATTTTGAAACATTTGGGGTTTCCGCTAATACTTTGATAAATATAGCTGCCGGTAAAACATCTTCTTTAAGAAACCTAACTAAAGAATTTAAAAAATATTCTTTAAGTTTTAGTGGTAAGGTCGGTGACCAAGAATATAATGTAAAAAATCTAGAACCACAAAACACCAACAACAACTACCTAATTTTTAGTGTAGAGGGTAACCCCTTTAACGCACCAACCAATGTAGGTGCGACTACAATATTGAGTACTGACATATTCTATATTAAACCAACACAACAACAAACAGAAGAAGAGTTTAAAAAATTCCAAAGCATAGAAGCATTTTTGGTTAATAGAGATGTGTCACCAATATATACAGCTACATTTAATACGATTAAAGAAACTACTGATGGTGCTAAGTATTATGATAAAATAAAAAAAACTTGGCCACTAGAGGATAGTGTTAATATAGATACCACAACTGAAAAGTATACTAACTACTTAATAGAACTATCAGATTTAGGTGAAGAACTAGATGGTGAAAAAACAAACTTAATATCTAGATTTTTAACCTCACCACTACTAAAAGAATTCGATAACACCAACCAGAAAGTAGAAAAAACCCTACAGATATATGGTAGAAGTTTTGATGACATTAAAACTTTTGTAGATGGGATATCCTATATGACCAAAGTTAGTTATGACGGAAAAAATAATATACCTAACGAACTTATTAAGAATTTCGCACAAACCTTAGGTTGGTCCACACCAAGTACGTTAAACAATACTACTTTTTTAGATAGTGTCCTAGGTGTGGGTACACCACAATATTCCGGTACTAGTATATCGAAGACACCAGCAGAACTAGACATAGAACTATATAGAAGAATATTACTAAATACCGCTTACCTATTCAAGTCTAAAGGAACCAGAAAATCAATAGAATTTTTATTAGGACTTTTAGGTGCACCTGAAGCGTTGGTCGAGTTCAATGAGTATGTTGTATTAGCAGACGCACCAATTAAATTAGATTTGGGGGTTAAATTTGTGTGGAGTGGCGTGTCATTAAATAGTGGGGTAAGTGCTGGGTATGTACCCGTAGAAAATAAATTTAACACACAATGGCAAAAAATATCTGGTGGGTCTTACACCACCAGTACTATAAACTATAGTATTCCTTTCGGCCAATATTACTACTCTACAGGAAGAACTCAGAACCCATTTACAATTGTGGATTACCCTATTGATAGTCAGGGATACCCAACCAAACCAAGGATAACTAACAACTACTTCTTCCAAAGGGGAGCTGGTTGGTTTGAGATGACAGAGGAACATAAATCTGAACAAGTGATTAATGCTAGTGGGTCAACACTTACCGGATGTACCCCAAATGTGGTAAATAAATTTGCTGAATTTACGTGGGGTGGTTTTTGGACTATGGGGCAATATTCTAATTTGGTGAAGTGTCCTTATTTAGATAGGTTTAGAAGATTCCCACATATGTCATTTGGGTTTGGGTTAACAAGAATGATTGACGATAAAAAATCTTGGGTATTAAAACAAGGTACGCAATATCGGGATTATTCGTTTAATAATAGGGACGCTTACTATCAGACACAAAATGAAAAATTAGTTTTAAATGTTAAAAATGTTGAGTTAGCTTTAAACGTTGGGCAGGCACTCACATATGATGTTTGGAAACAGTCAGCCCAATCAAACTGCTTTTTTAGTGGGGGTACCCTACCTTACCCATACCCTACAGTTGGTGGGAGGTGGGACTCTACAAACCCAAAAATTAACGCAAAAAATATAGATTTTAAAACATTTAAAGACCATTTTTGGAAGGTATTTATCGACGCCAAAAATAGGATGACTATAAATGATGGGAAAACTGGGGGATATCCCACCCTACAAAAAATATACTTAGATTATTTACATAAAAATTGTGGTGAAAATAATAAGTACACCTACAACAAAATGGTTGAATATGCACAATCAATGGGTGACTACTGGATAAAGATTATAGAACAAATGGTACCAGCTACCACATTATGGACAAGTGGGGTTAAAGTGGAAAACTCCGCTTTCCATAGAGATAAATTTGTCTATAGGTGCTTTGATGTTACAGGTACCACATTATCCAAAGTTCTAAGTGCGACACTTTCAGTATCAAGTACTGGGTTTACTGGGTTTCCAGCTCCACAATTTAGGACTACAACACAATCCGTAACAACACCAGTTCCACCACAAAAAGGTACTAGTTATTATAACGATTTATTATCTGGTGTTATAAAAAAACCCATCTCAACCTACGCAAATGCTTACAATATAAATAACCAAGACACTTTATTTGGGGGTGAATTAGTGAGTAAAGAAACTAATAAATTGGCTAATATGTTTCATAGTAATAAAAAAGAATATACAGGTAACCCATTATTTACAAAAAAAGGTAGTACCAGTAATTTATTATGTGTGTACGGACTTAAGGAGTTAGGGGGTGAAGACACAACATGGTTAAATAATTATCGATTAACACCCACACAAAATATGCAAAGTGGTAGTTTAGGTGGTAATATAAATACAAGTAGACCATCTAGACCATCTATACCATATGGTGGGGCTTCCAGAGTAGGTGGTGGTGGTGGTGGGTCAACAGGTGGTTATTAAAAGTTATGAGGAATAAAACATATAAAACAAATATAGACCTAAGGGTGTTGGGGGATAAAATAAAATTTTTATTTTTTATTTCTAATACGGCAGGTGACACTACAACTAAATCATACAATAAGAAAAAATGTATGGTTATAGAGTATGATACCGATAATATGGTGGAAGCAATTTGTTTAAGTGACGATGTTGGTGAAAGGATGTTTCTAAGGTTTAAGTCTACTAATTTAAGTATAGAAAAAACCTTAAATATCTTTGGGTTAAGAAAGTGTGATATGTTTTTAGAGGTTTTTAAAAATAGTAACGGTGTTTTTGGGTTTGAAAGTGTAACCGGTTCTGGTGTCGGAGCTTTTTTATCACACCCTAATTATTTTTCTACGTCCACACCTAAAAATAGTGTTAGGGGGGTTGGGGCTCTTCTACCATTTGATAATATAGTAATGGGTAAATTCCATGCTTTACAAATGATATTATCGGGGGTAAACCTAAACAAACGAAACTCCATGGGGATTTCCTTTGACATGGACATACACATCCAATCAGAAGGACAGTATATAAAATCGTTAGGTTTTAAGTTACATAAGGAAGAAATAACAATAATAGAAGGTAATGTCCTAGAAGCGAGAAAACCAAAACAAATAATAAATAATATAACTAATATATCTTTAGATACTACATACTTACCACTAACTAGTAATGATTTAGCTTCTCGTAAAATATTGTATGACTATAAAAAAGTACTAACACCAAAAAATGTGGACGCTTCATCCATTACACTGGTAGATAGTAATGTGTACACGATACAAAACCCAACTAATCTAAATACTAATTTAGAACAATTAAACTTAACAAAAAATAATATAATAGAAATCCCATATAATATTTCACGTGAAGTGGACAACGGTAAGGTGAAAACAACTAAAAAAATAATAAAAAATGGTAGAGAAATTTACCCTTTAGGTTGGTTAAACGAACTAAGAGATAGTAGTGTGGTGTCTATGGCAAATAAATGTATCTCCCTTAAATTTAATAATAGAGAACAAATAATTGCTTTTACTGAAAAATTAAAACAACAACAAATAGGTAATATAGAAACTTACCCCGTGGTAAATACTAATAGTACCGGAACATGGAAAGTAGAACGTATAAAAAAAACATATAGTAGTATAAAACAATGGATAGAAAGAAGTACCTTAGATGAGTATAATGATGTTAGATTTACTTACGACTCTGACAACTATATTAATACTATTTTAATTTGCCCAAAGAAAAAACTAAAGTAAGTGATACAAACAAAGGAAGACAAAACGGTTTATATAGTGACGGTACCCAGTACACAAACTTAATAGGGAAACCATATGTGGGATACTTCCACATAGACCCAAACATAGGACCAGTTACTGGTAAAGATAGTGATACTTCTGAAAAACAATTACTAAACCAGTTGTATGGTTATGTACCTATCAGTGCGAATACATCTACAGATTTTTATTTAACTACTGTTGGTAAGAAAAATACTGGTGTGTATTCTATGTTTTCATCTACAACAGAATCTATAAACGAACCAGATAAAACTTACGATTTACATTTAAGTGGTACGTCATTTTCACGGGACACACTTACCGGGACAACATGTATACCAATAAGTAATATAGATAGAGAAACCATACTACCAATGATTGGTGACGTTAATAAACAGTATAAACCATATGCCTTTAGTCAAGTCTATAGTAGTAACCCGGGTGGGTCATTAGAGTTAAATAATGAAGACCCTAAACACTATATGACTTATAGGGTTAAAAGTAGTGGTGTGTACAGATTTACGTATAAATCGTATTTAAATGTTAAATATACCGACACTAAGTGGTGTGACTACGTTAGTAGACTAGCACCTAGTGGGGTTACAGCTCAAACTGGGGTTTACCCACAAAATGATTATGAAACAAAAAGATTAATAAACACTTCTATAATACAAGGAGGTGTTGAAGAAACTTCGACCACGTTACAAGACACTAAATTTAAACTACATTCTGGTACTAGATATATACCGCCTACAGATATAAAAAGTACCGACATACCTAATAGTGGGTTATTAAAGTTTAGTTTTACCACTTCTTTATTAAAATATGTTGGGGGTACTGGTACAACCAAGGAGGCTACCTCTGGAACACCAACCACATTAGAAACTTTTAATGTGTTAAGGTCGCCAGAAGATGGTTTCGCGAACCACTATTTAAATTTAGACGTTAATGAAAATGATAAATTTTCTAATACATACGACACATGTATTGATAGTACGGTCTCTTCTAGTACTATTTTTAGTAAACAAATACCTATTGTGATTGATACCGGACTTATTAGTTTAGGGGTTGGTGATGTGATAGAACTAGTCTATAATGTAAATTGGCAATCAAGAAGTAAAGGAACCCACTTTCAAGGTAATGGGGAGACAAATTTGGATATTAATTTAGGACATCAACTAGACACTAATGGTGTTAGTATATCATCTCCGTGGTATCGTGGTATAAAATTATCTAGTTCGGTAATAAATAAAAATCTATTTTTTGACCAAAGTAGGCAATCTAAAGAATTTAAGATGAATACTTCTGGAACCGAACAAAAAATAAGATTAGATGGTGCACTATATTTGTCCGACCAGGAATGTGGTAACATACTAAGACCCAGTATATCAAAACGAACTTTCGGGTTACAAAAGTTTTTAGATACTACAGCTCCTAACTCCCGTCTAATATGGGACCAAACGGCAACCAAACCAACCAATAATTGGCAAAACTTAATAGAGAATAACACAATAAAAGACTATCAGATAACAAGTAGTCCAAATAATAAGTTGACTGAGATGGGACATAACGGGATATTCTGTTTCTACCTACCAACGTACGACAGTGACTACGGAACAAAATGTAATTTTAATTTCCCACAAACAACACAATCGTATGTTGTGGTTAATAAATTTAAAAATTATTTTGGTGGTGAGTTTACACATTACATAGTATTGACACCGGAATGTAATTTCTATAAACCTTGTTCAGAAACTAAACTTATGTCTGATTATGATATTTTACATAGAACTAGACCAGACAAATGGAAAATACAAAATATAGACAATAAAATAACTATAAATGGTAAGGAAATAATGATTGTGTCCGACAGGTCAGACGCAAATTCAAAACCAACAACCCTTCCCAATCAAACAATATGTAAGTATTTTTGTGACTGTGGACAAAGTATTGCTGAAGACCTAGAGATAGACCCGATATACGGAATTACTGATATGTTTACTGACATTAAAGGTAAAGATTGTGTTGATTGTGTTAAAAATTCTAGAACTCATTGTACACAAATAAACGCGGCATGTAAACCGGTAATAATAGAGGATTGTTCAGAATTAAAAGAATATGCATTAAATGATGAGTCAGTGGGGTTAGTGATTAAACCTAAAGGAACCATAAATGTAGTTACTGGGTTGGATGGTGGACCCAAAGGTGCGGGTAGTGAGGGTGGTGGTAAGTCAAAGTCGTACTCCTGTGTGGACGGTTTGTGTGTTGAAGACCCTGAGGGTTTATACGCATCTTTTGAGTCTTGTAAAAGTAGTTGTGTTAGTATACCCGTTAAAAAACCAAAGGAACCAACAGAAGAACCCGGACCACGAAAAGATATTACGAAAAGTAAAAAATTAAAAGGAGGTAAAATAAGTGAAGAAATTATTTGTAAAGGTGGGATGTATTGGTGTCCGGCTAGAAGGGGTTGTATATCACTAAAAGAAAAATGTTAAAAAATAAATAATATATGGCAATATTTACTGGGGATATAAAATTAGTTGGGTATATATTAACAAATACTTTAAGTGGTAGTTGTGGGGGTAGTATATCTAGTACAAAAATCTCCGCATCTACTTCTACGATACCACCATACTTAGTTAGTTGGTCGGGAACTAATCTTGGGTATACAGCTTCCACTTTTGATATATTTAATTTATGTCCCGACACTTATGTAGCTACTTTAACAGATGCTACGGGTGCAACCGCTACAACGAGCATTATTGTAAGTGCTTTTACAGTACCTACTTTAACCGCAAGTCTAACCAACACAGACTGTATTTTAAACCCTAATAAATTAGGAGAAATAAAAATTTCAGAAGCTATAGTTAAATCACGAACGTATAAGTATGAATTAAGAAAAGATAATAAATTAATAGACACTTATTATGGGTATACTTCAGATACAAGTCATGTTTTTAGTGATATAAAGAATGGAATGTATACTGTAACCGTAGTTGAAAATGATATAATTAGTTATACCGAGGAAGAATCTGTAAGTCAGTGCACCCCATATAATTTTAACGATAATGGCACCCAATACGGTTGGTTACTACAAAATGTGATAGGGGATACCTGGGAGAACTATATACCAAATGCTCCTCTCAAAATTTCCTTTGCGGCGGGATGGGGTCCAGCAACCGCAGGTGTGGTTAAGGGTTTTGAGTTTGGGTTGTTAAAAGACGGAAACGTAGATACAAATAACCCATTTGTTTGGTTTTATACCGGAACTACTAAAAGTAGGATGTCTGATATTGAACAAGATTGGTATTTAGGTACCAGTGCGTTAACTAAAGAGGAAGGGCAAGGTTGGATAGGTCCTGATATCCCAAAAGTAGTTGCGAATATAGGTAAATTTTACTATAATAGTGTTATTAATAAATTTGAATATCTGTGGCCTACCTACACACCAAACATAAGTTGGGTAACTTACGACCCTAGAATAAATTACGGTAAACCTGGTAATCCTAGAGCCTCAGACTTAACTGGGGGAACCTCAGGAACCACACTTATGAACTTATCACCTATAGACGTTACAATAAATTCGTCAAATGTGGTAATAGCGGCGAGTAGTATTTACCCTGAGGGTGGGTACCTGGGTAAATTATTCTCACACTCAAACAATACCCTAGTTACGGGAATGCTTAGTTTATGCTCGTATAATAATTATACTTGGCAAACTAGTTTTAATGCCACATCAGATGATGATAGTATGTATTCTATTCTCGCTGCTTTTAGGGATGATGACGCTAAATATGGTCCTTCCGGTGTTACGCATAGTCTGTATATTGGGTTTAACGGTAAAAGTGGGGACATCCAACTAGGTATTGAATTAGGGTCTAGTGCTTATGGATTGGGTAGAGATGACTTATCACCTTTTAGAAACTGCCTAGGTGGTAGTGAATGTACAACCGTTAACCCTTTTTATGGAAAAGTTACTTTGGCCACATTTAATGGTTCACGCACACCTTTTAGTGCTGGGACTACATGGAACGCAAGAGGAGCAGTAAGAATGAAAGTAATCCGTTCCGGAAGGGTAGGAGAACAATTCGACATACAGTTTACCGAAACCATGGGTACTGGGTCTAGTGCTACAGTAGCTGTAGGAGCTACTAACCCTTACGTCTCAAAGTACGATATCGATTTTAACCTTTTAGATAAAACAACTTGGTCTGGAAATAGTTTTTCTGCCTATAATAGTTATAAATGGTTGGGTGATTATGACCTATGTAAATTCTTAGGTTCTAGAAAAATTGGTTACGCCCAAATATCACAAGCAACAACTAGTTGGTACCATATACAATTTTCAGGTTCTCCGGCACAACAAAATATTATAGCACCATTATGTGAAGATTTAGATGGACCATCAACAACAATAGAGATAACAGCAACAACAGGAACAACAGCTAACATAATTAAGACTAACAATACAGTTAGTTACACTTCCTCAGAACCAGGTGTACCAAAAGTAAAACCAAGAGTAAATGTTTCGTTACAAACAATGCCTTTACCTAAACTAACAATAATAGGTTTAAGTAAACCTAACACTAAATTAAGTCAAGATGTTGGTGGAATTCCGTCATTGTCAGTCTATAATACATCACAAGGTGGTGGTACTAACGTACAATTTTATTATGGTGGTGATAATACGGATATGTTATTTGGGAATATGTACCCCAAATTTAGAATATACCCATATATGAGTGAATTAGAAGAAATAGCTACTAATCCAATATACGAGGCAATATTTGATACATTACCTACAATATATGATGCATCTAATCAGAGTAATATGTTAAGTGGTCAAACATTTATCCCATGGTCAGGATTCTCAACTGGAAGTAGTTGGGAATACATAATTCGACCTAGCTATTTGTTTAAAGATAAAACTTCACGTAATGAAGTTTGGTCAGACACAACACCATACCCACCCAGCAAGTCCGTTAATAATAATACTGATTTTTATATGGCTTTGGTGGACGACCCACCAAAACCAAACCTACTGTTAACTGATTTTTTCATAGAATTTACACCACCACAAATGATGATAGAAACTAGGGTCGTATCTGGAATGCCTGACCAGAATAATCCTAACTCTGCGTGGTCAGCAAAAAGTTATACCCATATGATTAGAAGTAACCATGTTAGTATGCCATTAGTTACGGTTAATGGTTTAGTGGTCGCCGAAGGAGACTCAGCGTTTACACGTAGTACAACTGTCTATAGTGACCCATATGCGGTGTGGGATAATAATAATGGTTTACAACCAGTGGATGACTTAATTAATGTAAATACAAAATTATCTACTGGGGACTATAAACTCTCTAACGGAAATAAAGTAGTAACTTTTTTCCCAGAAACGGTGGTAAATGGGGACCAATTAACGTTTATGTATGACTCTGTTGGTGGTTCATGGGGCCAATTTTTTACACTACCAAGTACAGTCTCCACAGTTAATACCAAAGTAATATACCAAGAAAATGGTTACTATTATATAAATTTAGATAAACAATCTTTTGGTGCGGTATCTCTATCTATAAATGGGTTACTACAATCAACCTACACTAAGGTAGGCGACAGTAGAATACAACTATTAAGTCCAATAAGTACCTATAAAGAAGGTGACGTATTCGCTTTATTTTACAAAACTATATACACTCTTATTGGTGTTAGTATGAACAAAGAACCACAAATCCCGGTTACATATTCTAAAAGTCAAACCCTTAATGATACTATAAACGTTAAGTTATTTAATAACAATGGTGACTTAGTACAACACCTAATCGAGAAGGTCCCAAATGATGAAGTAGGGGGAATATATAGAAGTTTTAAACTAATACCACCAACACCAGGTAATTACAAGTATAGAGTATCTATTGTTAGACAATACCCATTACTAAATGGTGAGAGTATATACTCAACCAGTCAAACAGAGTTAATCTCTTTTGAAATAACTAGGGATACGTTCTATTCACCATCAGGTATAGCGGCTGGTAATAATTTAAACCCAGCAGGAACAACACCATTAACCCGAAACTAATAAACATTTTAAAATGAAATGTATTTATCTATAAAGTAAAAAACTATGAGTTATATAATTAAAAACAGCACACAAGGAGCCATTGCAGCTAGGTTAACAGACGCAGGTAGAAAAAAACTATCGGAAGGCAAGTTAAATATCGGACTTTTCCAAATAGGGGATAGTGAGGTTAATTATGATTGTTACAGTCAACAACCAGGAGCAAGTTCAGGTTTATTTATTTTACAAGCAGAACATAACGCACAAAATCTTAACCCTTTACCAGAAAAAAACAAAGGACATGTAAAATATCCATTAATTGGTGGGATGAGTAGTGGTGATACGTTTGGGCCAACTATCCCACAACACCAACAGAACGAGGTATTTAATACCGCTGCCTCAAGAGGGTTTTTTACTGGCACTACAGACAATACACCTGCAGGTGCTGGGTCTTATAGTTATTTTTCTGCTAATGTAGACAATTCTTATACGTTATCGTCTAATTGGTTATTTTGTGCATCAGCAATGACAGGTAGTAGTCAAATGGTATTACTTACAGCTTCTACTATGTGTTCTTCACAACTATACTCTCCAGTTATTGGTGATTTATTGTCGGTTACATATGAATTTTCTGGGGCAAATTGTTCACAATTAAACTACAGTGCCGCATCAACAACACTATTTTATCAAGTTGAGGGTGGTAATAGTAATTCCTCCCAGACAAACCCTAACCTATCTCTTACGGTAGATAGGGCACTACCTAATTTTAGTGGCCTAACAGCACAGATGAAAGCTGTGTGTATGCGAGTTAGAGTCTACCCAGCAAGTTCAGCCAACCCAATGACAACGTCAAGTATATACAACACAGCAAACACAATAACTTGTTGGTGTGATGAAACACTATCATTCAATAATTGTTGTGACGTATCCAATTCAGATGTTAAAATATGGAATATGAATATAAATTGGACACACCAAGTAGCCGGAGTTTGGTCAAATGGTTTTGGGGTTGATGAAGGGTTTGATGATTATGGTTCGAGTGGGTATTGTGGGTCTAAAGAATATTTTGGGTTAGAAAGTAATGGTGGACAATCTTTTACAAACCAAGTTAATGATACCTACCACCCATCAGTTGTAGGTGGAACCTTTTATTTTGATTCTTTTGATAATATCAGAGTAGTTTTACCGGAGGAACAAAAAATGGCAGGATTTATCCACTACACCAATAACTCAACTACTGATTTCTATGGTGAAAAATTCGCATTAAAAGACTCAACCTTTACTGGTATTGGTGAAGCTAAAAATCTAAAATTACACTTACCTTGGTTAATGTGGCATAAGAAAAGTTCTGCTGGTTCGGGTGATGGGACTGGAGCTGGTAACGAAACTATTTTAGGTCAAACATTCTACGTTGACCCACAAGCCTACCCTAATGTATTCCCGATTAACCCACATCTTATGTTGTCTAGTAAAAATAATAATATGAATGATGATGGATTAAGGTATTATCATTTGTGGGACGATAATCTTGGTAGTGGGTTGACCCCTAATAGAGTAGGTAAAGTATTTCCAGACTATAAAATGGTTGTTATTGATGATGAAGAATTATTGACAGCGATGTCTTATAAGTCTAATAGAAGTTGGACTTTACCAGCACCTAAAACACAAAAATTCCCATCAGGTACTGGATGCCCTACCGGGTGTACCACTGGGGTTTTACAAACACCAGGTGAAACACTATACATGACATATATGTTCGATAATAATGTCTTGGGTGGTGCTGGTGTAACAACAGGGATTCACTGTAACTACTTTGTTTCCGAAAACTTACAACCAGGGGAAGGATATTTTGATGTTGGATTTACTCTAGGTCCTGAATTCCCTTACTTAAGAAGTGACTTTGCCACTGTTGGTACGGGGTGGGAAGCGGATAAACTATATATACTAACACAAAAAGTATCAAACGGTCAAAAACCATCAGCACAAGGATGGGCATACAAAGACGTAACTTCTGAAATCCCTAACCATACGGTAGGTACTAAGATATCAGCTGTAAATATAATAAACCATACATTCTACCTTACAGCAAATGACTTAGACCCAGGATGTGCATATTATACAGCCCCAACTCCTTACTACTTAAGTGATTTTATAAGTATACCTGGTAGTAGTTATCCTACACAATTACAATTTGGGGACGAATACTTTTTCTATGGTAGTTTAGAGACCGATATAATGGCAACAATTTATGAGATGAAACATGTGGTACAATTAGGGATGAATCAATACGTCACTTCCACAAACCCAACATGGGTAGATTATACTACTAATGCTGGTTATACTAACCCTAGAATAACAGAAATTGGTTTATATGATAATGAGAACGGATTCCCAGACTTAATGGCTATTGCTAAATTACAGTCTCCAGTCGAACGAACTAGTACTCAACAATTTACGATATCTATTGATTTTTAATGGGGTATTTAGGAATTCATAACGATGCCATATCTGGCAATACTTTTAGGATGTACCTATCTGATTATGGTAGGAGTACATTAGGTACAGGTAGTGGTATATTAGATTCTATTGAACAATTTGGGTTAGGTGATTCGGATATTGATTATCGTAGATTTATTAGTGGTGGTACTTGTAATGGGCAAACCAGCCTAAGTTCCTTAACTAAGGACTGTTTTTATGATATTCCAGATATGAGAGGTGGTGACCCCAAGTCCGTAAAAAGAATCTTCGGAGTAACCCCATCCATATTTAGAGGTCCCAGAATCCAAATTAAGAGTGACGTCATATCACTACATAATACATCACTAGGTGTGGCCCCAACAAACACATCTACTCTATGGGCAAAATATAAAGAAACAATATCAGATACTGAAATAGAAGAACCTAGTAGTGGTGAACATACAACTTGTTGGGAAATTGGTGATAATGTAACCAAGTTCTATCCTACTTACTGTGTAACATGTGCAGATTTTAATGGTGATGGAGTAGTAGACTTTAAAGACCTAATAACATTTTTAAATCTTATGGGTAGTGAAGGTAAAATAGGTAGTGAACTTGTGGGTGATTTTAATGGTGATGGTAAGGTAGATAAAAAAGATTTAATGATTTTTATAGATTGTCTAAAGTACAATGGTAAAAATATATTAAAATATTGTACTAATAAAGAAATCTATTGTTTACTATGTAAACATTTAGGTTCAGCTTCACTATGTAATGGTGACTGTTTAAAATGTATATAATAATAGTAAGAAATCGTTTAACGATATAATTATATAATAAGAGAATAATAATAATATGGGTTATATAAGTGCACAAACAGCAACAACACTAACTATTCAGTTAACTGAAGAAGGGCGTCATATGATGCTAACATCTGGTAACTTTATAAATATGTTTAATAAATTTGGTATTTCTGATGGGGATATAGACTATAGAAACACACAAAAACACGCAGATAGTAACAGTACAACTAACGACTCCGCACAACTAGGCTTTTTACCAGACGTAACAGGCCAAGATAGTAATTACAAAAATTCTATAAGTAATGGGTTTAAACAAAATAATCTAGTTTGGCAAACCCCAGAAGCTAGTAAAGTTTTTAATGCGGTTAAAAACTACGTAGCGATTGGTGTTAGAGATGTTGATAATTTAGTTAAATACTATAGAAATGAAGTGGAGATAGATGTTTATTTATCAGACTATTACGTTTTATGTAAATTATTCGCGGCAAAGTATGTTGATGACCATAAAGATGTGTTATCTTCCGCAGCCACTACAATTTCTACAGCAACAACAAGTTACTTTGAAAATACTTTAAATGTTTATAATGATAGTGATTATTTAAATTTCTTAGGTTCTTTATCGGAACACGGAATTGGGCAATATATTGACTACGTAGACTCTGTTAAAGTTTATGATGGGAGTAACTTTACAACACAAAATATAAAATTAGTGCCACAAACAGATAGTAGTTACTACAACGCTTTAGCTTTAGCGGGTGGGGCATTTATGAATTCTGGGCAACATACAGGTATAGATTTTCATGGTACAAACTTAAAAGGTGTACAACTACCATCCCCATTCTCTTTAGTGTTTTCACCAGGATTAAACGACGGTGGTGGTAGGTTCTTAAGGGGAGCCGGTAAATATGGTATAGGTTTTGCTGCTTTTGATGTCGGTTATCTAAATTGTGGTGGGACAAATGTGTGGAACCAAAACGGAGAATCGTATCCGACATTTGTGATGAACTCAAGTACCAACGGATGGTTACCAGAGTTAGCCGGTGATGTACAACCATTAATAGGGTTTGTTAGTACTATTGATATGGAAAGAGAAGTTAGCTTAACCCAAGGTGGTTACGGTAACGAAGCTTACAAAAATATCGACACTACAATACCTACTACAAGATTAGTTATAAACGTTACAAATAGTAGTTTTTCACCGGTGTATTACCCAATTAAAATGAAAAGGTTAACCAATAACCAAGGAGAGTATATAAATATTAATAATTCACAAAATAAAGGAGTTAGAATAACATACACAACTCACCCTTCTGATACATTTGGTCTTTTAATGGGTAGTATGGAATATACAGCTAACTGGAATAATAATGAACAGGGTTTAAAAACAAATGGACCTTACTTTTCACTATACCCATCTAAGGATAATGGGTTAGGTACTGTATCCAGTAGGGTGGCAGCTAAAACAGAACCATATTACACCCTTTATACTAGACAAGCAAAAATGGCAGACGATATATTTTTAACCGTCGCTTCACAAAATAATAATTATTGGAAAACAGACACATATTCTGGTGGGTATATCCCTGGTTTAAGTGGTAGTGGACAAACTTCCTATAATGTATCTATCCCTATTACGTGGGACGTACATAGTTCGGATAATACAGGGGTAAAACCGTGTAAATTGACAGTCAGATTCAAATTTAATAAACCAGCAATTTCACCATCCATAGCTTATGAAACCACAAACTCCCAAAATTATTATAGGATATACGACAATGCGACATTCCGTTTTTACGGGGAAGCGGGAGCAGACATGAGCTCATACTCAGAAGACCCTAGAGGGCATAACAGTTCAAACCTATGGCAAACTAGTGCTGGAAAAGCATTATTTTATAAAGTCACTCAGGGACAGTCAATAAATTAAATAAAATGGATATAAAAGCTTTAGAGTTTTATAGGAATAACAGTAAATGTACAGAAAATAGTAGTTTGGTTGGAAAAGATATTATTTTATATGTTGATGCTCAAAGAATTAAAGGAGCAAGAAGTAGGTTCGTAGACCAAAGGAAAAGTACTTCCGTTAATAAATATTTTGGGACACCGGGTGAATTTAATAGTGTTTACGCACCATCTAAGTATTTATCAGTGTTAAGTCCACCAGACAAAGGTAAGTACATGTTTGTGAGTTACCCGACAAGTCAATCACTAACAAAAAAAACTATATTCCCAGGGATACAGAATAATGGTGGTGGGGCATCAGAGGGAAGCCCTTTTCATATAACACCCCTTTACTTTGCGGGTAGAGCCTCACTAGTCTTAGATAGAACTATAAACTCAAATAACTACAAAAGCTGGACTTAAAATGGGAAAATTTAAAACAATACAAGCAAACGAAAAAAGGTTAGAAAGTACTCTAGTACCTTATAATAGTGCATCTGGTGGTACTGGGTGGAACCTAATAAGTGGTGCGACGTTGCCATTTACAATAATACAACGAAATCCATCTAATGGTAGAGCGTTTTCTAATTTATATTCTTCTTTTAATATGCCTACAATATCTGGGGATGTTAACAGCTTTTTATCTACATGGGCAAACACTAATTTTAGTGGGTTGACACAAGAACAAGCAATTGTTGTTGAAATACCTAAAAGTCAATACGGAATTCTAATAGATGGTAGGACCTTAAAATTAACAGTACCTAAAGGTGGGATAGGGTTACAAAATCAAGGTAATTACACAATGTACAGTTCCTACTATAACCCAATACCAACATCGTCAGATAATTCTGATGAAGCTGAATATTTTGGTAACCCAAAAGTACAAGGAAATATAGGTGGAGCTCCGGGACTACCCTCAACTAATGTAGCTTTCTTATTCTGTGACGAAATTGCGGGACCAACATTATCAGCGTCAAGTACTAGTATTACTAGTTGGTCAAATGGATGGGTAAGTAACACCACCCCAACAGGATACCCAGGTGGTGGAGTAGACAATTTTAAATTTACACAGACAGTTTCTTCTTCTAACACACCCAAAGCTTACGCACAAACACAGGATAAACCAGTCGGAATTGCTTACTTAGATAAAGGATTTGCGGTTATAACCGACCCTACTATTGTTAGTAATTTTAATTATAGTGGTGCTTCTACTGGTGGAACTAGAATATATGAAGAGTATGCTTATGTTCCAGCAGATAGTTCAGGGATAACACAAGTTTATTTTACCGCGAGTACTTCAGCGTCTTGTAGTTATTATTCGTTTGAAAAAGAATGGAGTGTTGTTGTTGACATTGTTGCTGGTGCTGGTGAATTCTACATCACCGAAAATCAAACAGCTGCTGATTCACAAACACCGTACTACGGTGCTGGTGGAAACGATACTGGAATACAGTTCCAAACACCATTCGGGGACGTACATAATGTATGGGATTTATCAGATTTAACCTCATCCTTTATAACAGAAATAGGGTTATACGACTCATCAAATAGACTTGTTGCGGTCGCTATACCAGATAGACCAATAGCTAAACCAAAAAACACCCCACTCACTTTACAATTAGTACTTACTTTCTAAATTTAGTGTATGGATAATATTGGAACGACACCAAAAGTATTAGGGCTAGACATCTCAACAAAAACTATAGGTTGGGCACTATTTAATTTACAAACACAAGAATTATTAGAGTTAACTCACTTTTCACCTAAGATTAAACCACAACTAGATGATAAAGTTGAAGAGATGTTGGTAAAGGCAGACCAGTTTAGGAACAAATTAATTGATTATAAAAATGTAGGAATAACTAAAATTATAATTGAAGAGCCATTAATTAACTCTAACAATATAAGAACTGTAGCTGTCCTATTGAGATATAATTCTTTTATAACTAGAATTATATATGATGTTTTGGGGTTAGTACCAGAATATATATCTACATATAATTCTAGGAAATTCGCTTTTCCAGTCCTATTCACAGAAAACCCTAAAGGTAAAAAAGTCTTATTTGGTGGGTATAAGATTGGGTGTGATAAAAAACATATTATCTGGGAAAAAGTTTCAGATAAAGAACCACACCTTACGTGGACTTACACCAGAAATAATACACTAAAGAAAGAAAATTTTGATATGTGTGACGCATACGCGTGTGTATTAGGTCACATGAACCAAAAAGAAATTTGGTAATTGATTGACCATAAAAATTTCCATACATTTATCACATGGAAGATTCACCACTACTATTAGAATTATTACAAGATGTTCTGGGAGACATAAACTCCCACTACCCCAATAAAGGGCAAATATCATTTGATTGTCCGGTCTGTTCTTATGATATAAAAGGGTTAGATAATGGTGACGGTAAGGGTAATTTTGAAGTTAATTATCTACAAGGAGTTTATAAATGCTGGTCTTGTTCTGAAACTTACGAGACTCACGGTTCTTTAAATAAACTATTTTTAAAATGGGGTAGTAGAAGAAATAAGTCTACATGGTCATTAATTGGGGGAGACTTCATTAAAAAATCCATAAAGAAGTACGAAGACGTAAAACTACCCAAAGAATATACATCATTTACAAAAGGAAACAAATTAACTATACCCTATAAAGAAGCGTACAACTACCTTAGGAAAAGAAATATAACAGATAAACTAATAAGCAAGTACTCAATAGGGTACACTACGGAAGGTAAATATAGAGGAAGAATTATAGTACCATCATTTGATGAAAATGAAGATATAAATTATTTTGTATCACGTTCCTATGTTGGACATAAAAATAAATATAAAAACCCAGAAGCTGAAAAGGATAAAATTATTTTTAACGAATATTTAATAAATTGGGAAGAAGATGTATATTTGGTGGAGGGTGTGTTTGATATGTTCTTCATAAATAACTCTATACCAGTTTTAGGTAAAAATGTTAGTGAGAAATTATGGTCTAAACTATATGATAATTGTAAAAAGAATGTTATAATTTGTTTGGATGGGGATGCTTGGTCAGACGCACAAAAACTATATAGAAAATTAGAAGGTGGGAAATTAACCGGTAAGATAAGGTTGGTTAGGTTGCCACATGATAAAGATGTGGGTGAGTTAGGTGGTATAGAAGGGTTAAAACAAAGTACATTACTATAAAATGAAAATAACAAAAGAATTAGCTAAATTTAATAATATTAAGTTTCATGATAAGGAACACATATATTACTTGGACAAAGTAAAAACTAAATCAGTAACATCAATTATCGGTGACTATAAACACCCATTCGATAAGGATTATTGGTCAAAGAAAAAAGCAGATGAAAGAGGTATCACTAAGGAAGAAATTTTAAAAGAGTGGAAATATAAAGCAGATTTTTCTTGTGAAAAAGGTTCTGCGTTTCACGAATACGTAGAAAATTATTTAACAAATAAACTATTCCCATTTCCAGACCACAAAATTAAGGAGGTTTTGGGTAGTTCTGAAAATATGTTAGAGTGTAAAAAAGCTGTCACTAAACTAATGAGTATGTTTGATGATTTTTACGAAAAATCATTTGGTAAATTAATACCAGTACGTGCTGAAGTTGTGGTTGGTGATAAAGAATGGGGTGTGACAGGAATGATTGACCAACTGTTCTATAACGAAAAGTCTAAAAAATTAGAAATTTGGGATTGGAAAACTAACAAAGCAATAAAAGAAAAAAATAAATGGCAACAATTTAAAGAACCATTAAGTCACCTTGATGTATGTGAAATAAACACATACTCACTCCAACTGTCTTTTTATAAGTTAATAGTTGAAAGAAATACAGAATTAGAATTGGGGGATTCTTACATAGTTTGGTTTAATGAAAATAATGAAACATATAAAATTATTAAATGTTATGATTTTAGTGGTGAAATATTAAAAATAATGAATAAATGACAACTAAAATAAAAGAAAACAAAGATTATTCTGGTGGGGTACTTAAAAAAGTTAGGTTAGGTGAAATTCTAACGAACTACCCAGGCTGGTTCACTAGAACTATTAGGAAATACAACCTAACCTTCTTCAACTGGAAAAAACTAAGAAAGAGCTTAGAGGGGCAAGGATACAACCCAGAAAAATATGGGTACATACAAGTACTAGAAAAACCGGAAAAAGAAATAAAGGTACTAGAGGTTTTAAACACAACCGGTAATCTCCTAACCATGGACACCAAAGAAAACTCATATTATGTGGTTGATGGTAACCATAGGATAAAAGCACTAAAAGAACTACATGGTGATGATTATAGTATTACTGTAGAAGTTGTTTTAAATAATACAGAAGATGGAGCTATATCTGCTGCGGATGGACCAGGAAAAACACTAAAAAAGGGTCTTAAGACTATACCCATAATATACTACCCGACAATAATATTTTTTACTTGTTATCTACTACTACCACTATTACTATTTTCATTATTTTGTTATGTGTTTATGATGTTCACAAAAAACCACTCAAAAAAATACTACACTGACACACACCCTAAAAAAGGGTTTGGTTGGTTATACGAAAAATCTAAACCTTTGTACGAAATTATTATGACTATTTACTATAATGCTAGAAGTGGTGTTTTGTTGTTGGCTTTTTTGGTCTACCTATATTACATAATAATTGGTAATCTTTATGGTATATTAATTATGGCCGCAATCTCGTTTTCAATTATGGGACTCCTAAAGATTCTAAACATAGAACAAATAATCCACTTACCAGACTTAATAAAAAAGATAAAAAATAGATAATGGTTGAAAAAATTATACATTATTCGGACTTACACTTAAAACCCTACAAACAACATACTAGGGATAAAAAAGTTCTAGAAAAAGCCATAAAGGAATGGAAAAAGATTAAACCAGACAGGATAGTTTTTACTGGGGATTTCGTACACTCTAAAAATCAAATGACACCAGAATTGATAAATTTAATGTCTTGGGTTATGACTGAAACAGCGAAAATTTGTAAGTGTGTTTATATTATTGGGAATCATGACTTTCTAGAAAATAATATGGATAGGATGGACGCGATATCCCCTATCGTAGAAAGTCTTAACAACCCAAACATTACCTACTATAAAGATTGTGGGTGTCATGAAGACGAAAATATTTTATGGTGTGTCTATTCACTTAGAAGTAATAATGTAAGTCCTGATATACCACACGAAACCGATAAATATAAAGTGGGGTTATTCCATGGGCCGATAGAAGGAGCTTCGAATGATTGGGGTTTTGTATTTGATGATGGGTTTAGTGTTGATAGGTTTGATGGTTGTGATGTGGTTTTTGCTGGGGATATACATAAAAAACAAACATTTAAAATCCCAGGTGGTAAAAAAGCGTATATGGTTGGCTCCACCATAATACAAAATTTTGGTGAAAGTGTTAAAAATCACGGTTATGGTGTGTATAATGTAACAACAGAAAAATATAAATTCTTTACACTTGATAATCCACAACCATATCTTAATTTTAAAATAACTGATATTGAAGATATCGAAAATAAAAAAGAAATTCTAACAAATGGTTGAATTAAGTAATACACAACAAATAGATTTTGAGGCATATTGTAAATTAAATGAGATTGATGGGGTTTCAGAATTTATTGTAAAATGTGCTAAAGATGGGCTAACATTGGATAAGTACGGAGTAGCCCCATTCCTACCGAAGTCCCAAGTACAAGAAGTTCCGGTAGAAAAAGAAATAATAAAAGAAGTAATCAAAGAAATATTGGTTGAAAAAGAAGTTATAGTTGAAAAAATTATAACTAAAGAGGTTACCGACAAAAATCTTTTAATAGAAATGGAAAAGTTAAAAAAAGATTTGATTGAAAGAAAAGAGGTGATTAATAAACAAAAAGAAGAAATAAAAAAAATGGAGGACGTACTAGAACACTTCAAAAACGTAACAGTAAACAGACGAGCAAAATATTTATCGTCTTCCCATTTAAACGACACATACTTAGAATAAATAATATGGAATTAATAATTTGGATTTTATCCGCTTACGGAATGTCCCAAATCTTGGTGTTTGGTGCTATATTCGACAAACCAAGAAATTGGATAACAAAACACTCTACATTCTTCGGTGACCTACTTAGTTGTATGATGTGCACATCTACATGGGTTGGGTTCTTTTTTTCGTTGACGTTTTTTTCACCTACACTAACTATGGTAAAAATTGAATATAGTAATATATTTTTTGATGGTGTATTAGCTAGTGGTGCTGTGTGGTCTCTTAACGCAATAATAGAATGGTTTGAAGAAAATAAACCTAAAGACGAAGATAACGGACCCGGAATCCTATAATGTAACTTGATTCATACCATAAAATATTTTACCTTTTATGGATGAATACCAAACCAATCCCACTGTTTAAAGTTTTTATGTCAGAAGAAGCTCCTACTGAAGTGGGTAAAGTTTTAATGTCTGGATTTGTTGGTGAAGGACCACAAGTTAGAAAATTTGAAAAAAAATTAAAAGGTTACTTTAATAATGAAAGGTTAATTTCATTAAATTCTGCTACATCCGCATTACACCTTACATTACACTTACTAAAAAAACCAATAAATACAATTGAAACATCTTCTGAGTATTCCCCACAACTAAGTGAATGGCCTGGTTTAAAAAGTGGGGATGAAGTACTAACATGCCCACTAACGTGTACAGCTACTAATTGGCCAATACTAGCTAATAATTTAGATATAAAATGGGTTGATGTGAACCCCAAAACCTGTAATATGTGCTTAGATGATTTAGAAAATCAGTTATCTGAAAAAACAAAAATAATCATGTTAGTACATTGGGGTGGCAATTCTATAGATTTAGATAGGGTAGAAAAGATACAACAAAAATGTAAAGATATGTATGGGTTTAGACCAGTCGTAATCCAAGACGGAGCTCATGGATTTGGCTCGGAATATAAAGGTAAAAAAATAGGTAGTACTAACCATGACACATTTACCATATACAGTTTTCAAGCCATAAAACATTTAACAACTGTAGATGGGGGGTGTCTAATTCTACCCGATAATAGATTTTATAAAAGAGCAAAACTTTTAAGGTGGTATGGTATTGATAGGGATGATAATAGAAAAGATTTTAGGTGTGAAAACGATATCGCCGAATGGGGTTTTAAATTTCACATGAACGACATCGCAGCAACCATAGGGTTGTGTAACTTTAAACACATAGACACCATACTAGAAAAACATAAACAAAATGCTCATTACTATAATAAAGAATTAAAGGGGGTAAAAGGAATCAGTCTAATAGAAAATAAAAACAAATGTTCTTATTGGATTTACACTGTTAAAGTGGACAACCAAAAAAGATTTATGGATATGATGGAGTCAAAAGGAATTACGGTAAGTAGAATACATGAACGTAACGATAAACACTCATGTGTTAACCAGTACAAAAGACAACTACCTAACTTAGACAAGTTAGTTAATAAAATGATTTGTATACCTGTAGGTTGGTGGTTAAGTAAAGAAGATAGGGAGTATGTTGTTGAATCTATAAAAGAAGGATGGTAAATAATGGTATTTCTTGTATTATCGTAACTAACGGACTTAATAATAAGTTTTTAGTAGAAAGAACTTTGTCTAGTATTATGAAAACTACAGATAATATACGGTGGGTGGTAGAGATAATATTGGTGGATAATAGCCCTGGACAAAATGTTAAAGATATCCTCATACAAGAAGGGTATGCCCCTGTGGTAAGTAAAAGGATAAATGTTATACACACCACGCCTAACCACCTACCCAAAGCTTTCAATGAAGGAGTTAAAAAGGCAACTAAAAAATATATAGCTATTTTTCATGACGACTGTGAAATGTTAGATGAAGGGTGGGTGAAAAAGCTAACCAACGAATTAAACGACGAGGTATATATGGTGGGTCCAGAAACACACACTGATATAGTGCCCCACCGGAAAGTACGAAAAAAAATATATTTTAAAGAAGTACCGGTGGTGCTAGAAAGAAATAAATTTTTAGAATTAGGTGGGTATTGTGAAGAATATTATTGGGGTTTTGAGGATGTACTATTTTCATCAAAAATAATAAATAAAGGAAAAATAGTAAAACAGGTACCACTAGAATATTTGCATTTTGATGGGATGTCTACAATCCTATTACAAAAAAAATTAACAACAACACCTATAGAATTTTTAAAAATACAGAATAAATTTGTTAAAATGAAAAGTAAAAATGAATTTATTAATTTTAAAGAACAAACAATGGGGCATACAAAGGTTAAAATTAAATACGTAACCAAGAATATATTATTATATCTATTCTTGGTGATAGTCAACAAGTCATTTAGTATGGATGTACCACTAAATCTAGGGGTTAATCTAGGGTATTTCCAGGCCTCCAGATATTGGAAAACCACACCGACAGAAATACCAACCGAGGTTATTGTAGGTTTGATGCCAAAAACACAAAAAGAAATTGATATTTTAATGGAAGATATTAAACAACAAAAAGATGGGGGGCTCTATAGTAAACTAGAAAAGCACAAAGGAGAGTTATTTAAAAACTATTTTAAGTTTATTTAATTCCTAGAGTTATAGGGTTAACGAGTCATTGAAACTGGTTGATTCTTACCAGAATCCGAAGGGAATAAGTTAGGGTATGCGATATGTGGGTTAATAGAAGTAGTGGGGTAAGGACTCCAAAGAGCATAATGTAAATGAGCACCACCACTTCTCCCAGATTTTTCATATTCAGGACTTGCACCACCACTAACACCAATAGGGAATCCTTGGGGGACTACTTGACCAACGATAGTATTTTTAGGTATTATAAAATCCATGTGGCAGTATTGCACTTGGGTTCCATCATAACAGCCTAATAATACCATACCACCACAAGCGGATACACCATATTCTGACTTAAGAACCTCACCTAAACATGTCGCTACCACAGGTTGGTTTTTTACATCACCAGTTGTATCCAAATCAACACCATGATGTTTCCTATCCCACCTATTTTTATTATAAGTACTATTAATACTACCCTCTGAGTCTGTATATAATTTAGAGGTTGGAAGTGGGTTAATGTTAGGACTTGGTGAACCATCACCACCCCTAAATGTTCTAAATAGGTCAATAGCGTAAGAAATTGTTTGTGGGGTTAACTTACGTAAGGCAAGAGAGTCCACACTCTCCCAATCTATTTTATCCCAGTACTTTATAAGTTTCTGAACATCACCACTTAGTTTTTTAAGGTTAACTTGTTCGACTAATATGGAGTACTGATTTTCGGTAATTCTAATTTTCACGTTATATTGATTTATACTAATAAATATACGATATTTTAGTTATGGATATAGATAAATTAGACAACCCCTTTATTAAGGTTACATGGGACGATATACCGGAAAATTTTACACAAGAAAGAATAAAGAGAGTTAGGAGTTACTTTAAAGATAAGTATAACTCTAAGAATGTAACAGTTTTAACTAGGATTGTAGATAAAAAATCCGGTGAAGAACTGGATATAGATTTAGATAAGAATGTGATGGACCCAGCATACCAAAGAAACCTAATGTCACAGTTTGTTATGGCAAATGATATGGGTGTGGATATTGAATTATTAAAAAGGTTGGACGATAAGGTAAACGCAAAAATAGCGGATGAAGTAGAAATAGATACGAAATACAAAAGAGTCTACATTAAAACTATAAAATTTTCTAATTTCTTATCTTTTGGTGACAATAATATATTGGACTTTGAAAAACTAGGAGGGATTACTGTCATAGACTCCAACCCACCTAATTTCGGGGGTAAGTCAGTACTAGCTGTAGACCTAATACTATTCCTATTCTTTAATACAACAACCAAAACCACTAAGGCCTCAGAAATATTCAATAGGTTTACAAAAAGTAATGAAGTTTTTGTACAAGGGGAAATAGAAATAGATGGGTCAGACTACATAATCCTAAGAAAAATTAAAAGAAAAAAAACCAAGAAGGGTGACTGGTCAGTAAGTACAAGTTTAGAATTTCTAGAAAGAAAAAAGGACGGTAGTCTACAAAACTTTACGGGGGAACAAAGAAGGGAAACTGAAAAATTTATAAAAGAAACTATAGGTACTATGAATGACTTTCTACTCACAGTACTATCTACAGCTGGAAACCTAGAAACATTAATAGACTCAAAGCCAACCGAAAGGGGTGACGTACTTAGTAGATTTATTGGTTTGGAAGTTTTAAAAGATAAAGAAATTACTTGTAAAAAAATGTATTCTGAGTGGTCTAAAAAATTAATATCTAATGTTTATAATGTTGAGGAATTAAAACAGGAAATTAGAACCTTTAATGAGGAAAAGTTAAATGTTTTAGAGTCCGACATACTAAATAAAGATAATTTAGAAAGTACTAAAACAAAATTAACAACTATAAATGTACAACGGGATAAGTTAATTAGTAATAAAAATACAGACATAGATTTGGAGATTCAAAAAGTCAACCCCAGACTACTAGAAGAAACCCTGTCAAAAGACAAAACAATTCTAGATACTCTACAAAATAAATTAAAAGAATATGGTAATGAAGAACTACCAGAAGAAATAGATTTAGAAATAATAAGAAGTAAAACTCTAGGTAGAGATACACTTAATACCCAGGACATAAAAAATAAAACCAATCTAAAAAACTTAAACAAACTATTAAAGGAGTTAGTCGATTCAGAGTTTTGTCCACTATGTAAACAAACACTTAAAGATGTAGACCATAGTGATGAAATTAAAAGATTGGAAAATGAAATTGGTAGTTTAAAAAAAGAAGTTGACCAAGATACAAACACATTAGAATTATTTAATAAAACAATTGATAAGTTAACAACTAAAAAGTTAATTTTTGATGAATATGAAAAAGAGTTATTAAAAAAAGAAAGATTAGTGTTGGAGATTGGTAATAAGGAATTGTCGGTTAATAGATTGACGGATAAACTAAGTAGGTGGGAAAGTGATAAAACCAAGGTTGAAGGGAATGCAGAAATAGAAAAACAAGTACTAACCCTAAACTCACAAATAGACATACTAAAAAACAATAACGAAACCCTAATAAGAGAAATAGAACAGAATGCCAATAGAGTGCAAACCATCGACAGTACTATTTTTGAACACGACATAAAAATAGGTAAGATTAAAAAAGAAAATGATTTAGAAAAGATTTTTAGAGCTTATTTAACTGTATTTGGTAAAAATGGTATTATAAAAACTATAGTTAAAAGTGTTGTACCTAAATTAAATAATGAATTAATGAGGTTGTTATCTGACGTTACTAATTTTATGGTTGAAATAAAAGTAAATGAAAAAAATGAGGTTGAATTTTGGATGGTAGATAATGATACGAATATTGAAAAATTATTATCTAGTGGTAGTGGTTTCGAAAAAACCCTAGCTTCCCTAGCTATTAGGACAGTACTAACTAAAGTTTCCTGTTTACCAAGGCCGAACGTCACAGTTTTTGACGAAGTGTTGGGTAAAGTGAGTAACGAAAACTTAGACCAGGTAGGTATATTCTTTAGTAGGGTTAAAGATTATTTTGAAAATGTATTTTTAATAACACACAACCC
>Ga0114915_1000110_pt1 | contig 38548 bp, 39 predicted proteins | sample MalvirAntarct_55_FD_87288 | JGI IMG/M metagenome (GOLD analysis project Ga0114915, IMG submission 87288) | Marine viral communities from the Global Malaspina Expedition - Malaspina viral metaG Antarct_55 | ecosystem: Environmental > Aquatic > Marine > Oceanic | place: South Georgia Island...
CTATCAGCGCGAGCCGGGCCGGGCGGCGATGGAGCGGGTGCTGGCCGAGAGCACCCGGTTCGATGCCGTCTTCGCCGCCAACGACCAGAGCGCCCTCGGCGTCATCGACGCGCTGAAGGCGGCGGGCCGCCGGGCGCCGGTCGTCGGCGTGAACGCAATACCGGCGGCGGTGACGGCGATCCGGGCGGGCGACCTGCTGGCGACGGCGGCCTACGACGCCATGTCGATCGCGTCGATCGCTGCCGAGGCCGTGCTCCGCCATCTGCGCGGCGAACGCCTGCCGCGCGAGATCATGCTGCCGGTCACGATCGTCGACGCCGCGAACTGTGCCGCATGGGACGTGCCCTACGAAGCGCGCCGGACGCCACCCTGGGAGACGGCCGTTCCGCACTGAGCCGGCTGCGCTATCCGCCTCCGGCAGGTTTCCTTTGCACCCGCATGGCCTACTTCCAGCGCGGTCATGCCCATCCTCCGCATTATCGGTCTCCTGCTCGTGCTGAAGCTCCTCGTGGCCTGTTCGGGCTCCGCCTTCATCAATGCGCTGACGCCGCGCTCCGGCTATTCGGTCGAGCGGGGCATCGCCTACGGCGAAGGGCCGCGGCGGCGCCTCGACCTCTATGTGCCGGACGGCGCCGGCCCGGACGCACCCGTCCTCGTCTTCCTCTATGGCGGCGGCTGGGATTCCGGCGACCGCACGATGTACCGCTTCGTCGGCCAGGCCTTCGCCGCCCGGGGCTATGTGACGGTGATCCCGGACTATCGGATCTATCCGGAGGTGCTCTGGCCGGACTTCCTCGACGACGGTGCCGCGGCCGTCGCCTGGGCACGGGAAAACGCCCCCTCCCGCGGGCCGCTGCTGCTCGCGGGACACTCCGCGGGCGCCTACAACGCGGCGATGCTGGCGCTCGACCGGCGCTGGCTGGAGGCGCGGGGGTCGTCGCCAGCGGCCCTCGCGGCAGTAGCGGGAATCGCCGGCCCTTACGACTTTCTGCCCCTCCAGGACGAGGATCTGAAGATCATCTTCGGTCCCGAGGAGGAGCGGCCGCGCACGCAGCCGATCAACTATGTCGACGGCAGCGGCTCGCCGATGCTGCTAGTCACCGGCGGCGGCGACACCACCGTCGATCCCGCCAACAGCGCCCGACTCGCCGAACGGATCCGCCAGAAAGGCGGCACGGCCGAGGTGAAGGTCTATGATGGGGTCGGCCACATCGCCATCGTCGGGGCCCTGGCGGCGCCGTTGCGGCATCTGGCGCCGGTGCTGGACGACGTCGACCGCTTCTTCCGCCGGATCCTCGCCGCCGATCGTGTCACCGGCGTCAATCCGGGGGCGCGAACAGGTCGCCCTGCGGTCCCGGATAGGTGATCCGGCCGTCGTCGGCGACGCGCGCACCGTCGCTCAGCGTCGCGGTCTCGACCCTGTCTTCGCTCAGGATGTGCATCACGGGGACGCCTGCCGCCAGCAGGTAGTCCGCGATCAGGCGGCGGTGGCAGCGCCACCACACGGCTTCGGCGCACATCACCGCCGTCCGCCGTCCGCCGGCCAGCCGCATCAGTTCGGCCAGGCCGGCCCGGAACGGCGGCGTCAGCGCATAGTCGGCATAGTTGCGGAAGCCCGGTTCGCGCCAGAGCGTATTGGGCGAGGCCGCGCCCTTGCGGCTGGCGCGGCGGCCGCCGAGATCCGGCAGGTGCACGTAGCCGATGCCGGCGTCGGCCAGTGCGGCCTCCAGCACATCGACGTTGAACTGCGGGTTCGTGCGCGACCTGGGGAACGCCCGCACGTCGGCGACGAGCGCGATGTCGGACTGCGCGAGCAGCGCCAGGAACGCCGCCTGGGTCCGGTTCGAATGGCCGACTGTCCAGATCGTCATGCCCGATCAACGCGGGCCGACGGCTCCGGTGCCCCTACCGGAATGTGCCCGGGATGCAGCGGCGGATGGGTATCCGCGACACCGCGCGATTTGCCGATTGCGGGCAGCGGGGCGACCCAATACACCCGGATGGACGGGCTGCCGGCACCCGCATGCGGCAGATGGGCCGGGCCGGCTCACGCGGCGAGGCGGAATGGGAAGCGCGTTCCTCGGGCTGGTGGCGATCGTGGCGGGCGCCTTCCTGCTGCAGGTCTCCAACGGCTGGCTCGGCATCCTGGTGCCGCTCGAGCTCGGTGTCGAAGGCTATCCGGCGGCGGTGATCGGCCTCGTCGTCACCGCGCATTCGGTGGGCTTCCTGGTCGGCTGCATCTTCGCGCCGCGGCTGGTCCGCTCGCTCGGCCATATCCGCGCCTTCGCGGTCCTGGCGGCGGCCGTGTCGGTCGCGACGATGGCCTTCACCGCCACCGTCGACCCCTATCTCTGGGGGCCGCTGCGGCTCGTCACCGGCTTCTGCTCGGCCGGGCTGTTCACCATCGCCGAGAGCTGGATCAGCGCCCAGACTCCGTCCCAGTTCCGTGGCAGGGTGCTCAGCCTCTACATGCTGTCCAACAAGGTGGCGCTCGCCGGTGGACAGCTGCTGCTCGCCTTCAGCAACGCCGACGCCTCGGTCTACTTCCTCGTCGCCGCAGCCTGCTATTCGCTCTCGCTCATTCCCGTGGCCTCGACCCACGGTGCCACGCCGTCGCAGCCGGAACTGATGACGCTCAGCCTGCGCAAGCTCTACCGGATCGCGCCGGTCGGGATCGTAGGGGCGGTTGCGACCGGGCTGGTGAACGGCGCGGTCCTCGGCGTGGCGCCCGTCTATGTGGTCGAGATCGGTCAGTCGCCGGCGATGGCGGCGATCCTGGTCGCGATCATGCAGAGCGGCAGCCTCGTGATGCAGTGGCCGCTCGGCTGGCTGTCGGACCGCTACGAGCGCCGGATCGTCATCCTGATCGCTTCGCTCGTGGTGGCCGTCGTTTCCGCGGCCATCGCCTCTCTCGGCGGCACGTTCCCGCAGGCGCTCTACCCGCTCGCCGTGCTGTGGGGCGGCTGCGCGCTATCGATCTACGCCCTCTGCCTCGCGCATGCCGGCGACTTCGCCGAACCGCACGAGATGGTGCCGCTGGCGAGCAGCCTGCTCCTCTCTTGGGCCGCCGGTGCGGCGGCCGGGCCGTTCATGGCGGCGGCTTTCATGGAAATGGTCGGGCCCGGCGGCCTGTTCCTCTATTCCGCCGTCATCGCGGCGTTCCTCGCCGGCTTCGTGGTCTGGCGCATGACGCGCCGTGCCGCGCCGAAGCCGGAGGATCGCGAGCGGTTCGTCGCGATGCCGGTCATGACCAGCCCGGGCAGCGCGCGGATGGATCCGCGCTCCCCGGAGACAGAGGGATCCGGCGAGGCCTGAGGCCGCGTCAGCCGCTCATCGTCAGGCCGCCGCTGACCGACAGCACCTGTCCGGTGACGTAGCTGGCGCGCGGGCTGGCGAAGAACAGGATGGCATTGGCCAGGTCCTGCGGCGTGCCGAGGCGGCGGAACGGGATGACGCGCAGCAGCGCCTCGCGCATCCGGTCCGGCTGCGCCGCGAACAGCGGCGTATCGGTGGGACCCGGACAGACGCAGTTCACGCAGATGCCGTGGCGCGCCATCTCGCGCGCCAGGCTCTTGGTGAAAGCGATGACGCCGCCCTTGGCACCGGCATAGACCGTCTCGCCCATCGAACCGACGCGGCCGGCGTCCGACGAGACGTTGACGATCATGCCCTGCTGCGCCTCGATCATCGGCGGCAGGAAGGCCTTCGCCACGCGAACCTGCCCCAGATAGTTCAGGCTGACGATCTTCTCGATGAACGCCTCGTCGTTCTGCATGAACGGCTCGATCCGGTCCCAGCCGGCGACGTTCACCAGGATGTCCATCCGGCCGTGGCGGCCGTTGACCTCGGCGGCGACGGCGTTGACCGCATCCCATGACGTCACGTCCATCGCCACGCCTTCGGCGCTGCCGCCGGCCGCCTCGACGGCCTTCACCATCTCGGCCAGGCGCGTCTCGTCGAGGTCGGCTCCGACGACGTGGGCGCCGGCTTCCGCCAGGGTCTCCGCCGTCGCACGGCCGATGCCGGATGCGGCGCCGGTGACCAGCGCCGTCTTGCCCTTCAGATCGATCATGGTCGTCTCCCTGGCTTCTTCTTGTTCGGCCGGGCGCCGGCCGGGCGATGCGCCGCATTGGCGGATGAGGTCGGGATGCGTCCCGGCCGGATTCCGAACCCGTCACTGCCGGGGGCATCGCCGCGCACCCGGCGTCTCGGCTTCGCCCGAGCGCCTGCCGTGTCCGAGAACGGCGACCAGGGGCTGCGCCGGCTATTGCGAGCGAGCCGCCACGGTCGTCGGCTTGGCCTTCTGCGGGGCATCCGCCGCCTGCTTCGACATCAGTTCGCTCAGGACGGTGCGGATGATCGGCAGCGCCTCCGCGCGCGGCATGCCGGTCCTGATCCGTTGGTCGTAGAGCGTGCGCAGGAGCATCTTGTCGGCACTGGTCATCTCAGAGACGTGGTCGTCCTCGCAGAACAGCGACGGCCGGTAATGGCAGGCGTCGTTGGCGAGGCCGAGAACTTGGACCATCTCCTCCAGGATGCAGTGCTGGCGCTGCGCCTCGGGTATGTCGGTGCCGATCGCGATCGCGCCCGACTTGATGTTGCCCTTGTTCAGGCCCTCGCGGTCACCGATCGCCAGGGCGATGCACGCGCTGGTCTCGACCCACCGGCGGAATTCCGGATCGTCGCGTCGGCCGGGCATCTTCGCGAAGTCGGCGCGCGGATAGAAGCCGAAGCGCAGCGTGGCACCAGCCACGGAATCGGCGGCGCGGACACGGATTCCGGTCAGGCCCTCGATCTCTTCGATATGGAGGCCGATCGCCTTCAGGTAGGGATGCACATCCCAGCCGGGCGTCGCGAACAGGGCAAGGCGGAGATCGCCGTTCCACCTCTGGACGATGCCTGATGATGGACCGTGTTCGTGTCCGAAGGCGACAGCCTCGAACTGACGGGCGACTTCGTCGAGATTCGGTTGCGCTTCGGCCCGTATGCCAGCCAGGGAAGCTGTCAGGCATACGACGATCGCAAGAACGGCCCGGCATATTGCGGAGCCGTTAGTTATGAATGACGGCTGCATTTACCCAGTGTGACTCCCGATCCCTTCTGATTTCTTACCGGGCCTTCTGCAGCGGGCACCTTCTTCCTCGGGGCGAACCTCTTCGGGTTTCGTCCCCGGAGCGTCGCCCCCTCAGACGGCGCTCCATGACAGGAAGGCTACGGGACGGCGAAAGCCGCGCGCAAGACTGTTCGACGCAACATATCGGCGCCTCTTGAAAGCGTGACATTCCGGCACGAAATCTTCGCCACGGTCGCCGCCACCGATGTGGGACGACCGGACGACGCGTAAGGCGGCATGTCCATGCGGAATGCAGAGCCGAGCGCCGGTATCGCTCAATGGAGGATATCTATGCGTACCTACGACTTCTCGCCCCTTTTCCGTTCCACCGTCGGGTTCGATCGCGTCTCGCGGTTGCTCGATGCGGCGCTCCAGGGTGCCGACAATGGCCAGAACGGCCAGGGCTATCCCCCCTACAACATCGCCAAGGTCGGTGAGGACCAGTACCGCATCACCATGGCGGTCGCCGGCTTCACCGAGGCCGACGTCGAACTGGTCCAGCAGGAGAACACCCTGCTCGTCCGCGGGCGGCGTGCCGAGAGCGAGGACGAGGGGGTCAGCTACCTGCATCGCGGGATCGCCAGCCGCTCGTTCGAGCACCGGTTCCAGCTCGCCGACCACATCCAGGTGAGCGGGGCCTCGCTTGAGAATGGGCTGCTCGACATCCAGCTCGTGCGGGAGGTTCCCGAGGCGAAGAAGCCTCGTGTGATCTCGGTCCGGCGTGCGGATGCCGAGACGAACGCGCAGATCTCGCACGCAGCCTGAGTCGAACGGTTTCTTCGGCCATTCGCCGGAGACAGGGGGCGGCGCCCGGTCGGGCGCCGCCTTTTTTCGTGGCGTTTCCGTAAGCTCTTGTTCGGGGCGCCGGCGACGCGGAAGATCCCCTGGGGAAACGTTCTTGGGGAGAAGGCGCCATGGAGCCGCTGAAGTCGAAGCCGCTCTGCACGATAAAGCTTCTGGTCGATCCGCAGATCAGGATGCTCGGCCCGACGCCGTTCGGCGATCGGCGGATCGCGGCGGTGACGGGCGGCACCTTCGAGGGTGAGCGGCTGCGCGGCACGGTCCTTTCCGGTGGCGGCGACTGGCTGCTGCTGCGGCGCGACGGCGTCCTGCAGCTCGACGTGCGGCTGATCATGGAGACGCACGACTCGCATCTCGTCTACATGACCTATCGCGGCCTGCGGCACGGCCCTGTCGACGTGATGGACCGCCTGGGGCGCGGCGAGCCGGTGGATCCGTCGCTCTATTATTTCCGCACGGCGCCCTTCTTCGAGACCAGTTCGGAAACATATGGCTGGCTGAATGGGATCCTCGCCGTCGGCGTCGGCAGCCGTGTCCCGTCGGGTCCGGTTTACGACGTGCACGAGGTGCTCTGACGCCGGGACCGATAGTGACGCGACGAGGGGTGCCCGCGGTTGCCGGGCATTGCTTTTCGCGCTATTGACCCGGCCCGACTCGGGGCCGCGGCGCTCGGGGGACGCAAGGAGAAGTAGATGGCTCGGAACAAGATCGCCCTCGTCGGGGCTGGCAACATCGGCGGAACCCTCGCGCATCTGATCGGGCTCAAGGAGCTCGGCGACGTCGTGCTGTTCGACATCGTCGACGGTGTTCCCCAGGGCAAGGCGCTCGACATCGCGGAATCCTCGCCGGTCGAGGGCTTCGACGCGAAGATCGAGGGGGCCGCCGACTATGCGGCGATCAAGGGCGCGGACGTCGTGATCGTCACCGCCGGCGTGGCGCGCAAGCCCGGCATGAGCCGCGACGATCTCGTCGCGATCAACACCAAGGTCATGAAGTCGGTCGGTGAAGGCATCAAGGCCAACTGCCCCGACGCCTTCGTCATCTGCATCACCAACCCGCTGGATGCGATGGTGGCGATGCTGCAGGAATGTTCGGGCCTGCCGAAGAACAAGGTCGTTGGCATGGCCGGCGTCCTGGATACGGCGCGCTTCCGCTATTTCCTGGCCGAGGAGTTCAACGTCTCGGTCGAGGACGTGAACGCCTTCGTGCTGGGCGGTCACGGCGACACGATGGTGCCGCTGATCCGCTATTCCACGATCGCCGGCATCCCCGTGCCCGACCTGATCAAGATGGGCTGGTCGACGCAGGAGAAGATCGACGCGATCATCCAGCGCACCCGCGACGGCGGCGCCGAGATCGTAAAGCTTCTGAAGACCGGCTCCGCCTTCTACGCGCCGGCCTCCTCCGCGGTGCAGATGGCCGAATCCTACCTGAAGGACAAGAAGCGCCTCCTGCCCTGTGCGGCGGCGCTCAGCGGGGAGTACGGCCTCAACGATCTTTATGTTGGCGTACCTGTCGTCATCGGTGCCGGTGGCGTCGAGCGCGTCGTTGAGATCCCGCTGCAGCCGTCGGAAAAGGCCGAGTTTGATAAGTCGGTCGCGGCCGTGCAGGAACTGGTCGACGTGGCCCGTCGATTGCTTAAGGAAGGTTGACCCCGTGAGGGTGGGGCGCGCCCGACGGTCCGGCGTGCGTCCCGCTCTCCCTCGGCGGCAAGCCGAAACGTTGCCCGGGCTTGCCGGCTGTGATCTAGTGCGGCAGCATGTCGCAGCCTCGGGCGGCGGTTCCGCGGCGAGAGCCGCCATCGGAAGCAGGCGAGCCGGATGAACATCCACGAATATCAGGCGAAGACGCTGCTGGCGAAGTACGGCGTGCCCGTTCCGCGCGGCGGCGTCGCGTACACCACCGAAGAGGCCACCGAACAGGCTCAGAAGCTCGGCGGCCCGGTCTGGGTGGTGAAAGCCCAGATCCATGCCGGCGGCCGCGGCAAGGGCGGCGGCGTGAAGGTCGTCAAGTCGCTCGATGCGGTCGGCGAGGCGGCGGGCAAGATGCTCGGCATGACCCTCGTGACGCACCAGACCGGCCCCGAGGGCAAGGAGGTCAAGCGCGTCTATATCGAGGAAGGCGCCGACATCGCCCGCGAGCTCTATCTCGGCATGCTGGTCGACCGGAATACCGGACGGGTCATCGTCATGGCCTCGACCGAAGGCGGCGTGGAGATCGAAGAGGTCGCCGAGAAGACGCCCGAGAAGATCCTGACCGCGACGATCGATCCGGTCACCGGACTGCAGGGCTTCCACGCACGGCGTTTGGCCTTCGGCCTGGGGCTCAAGGGCAAGCAGGTCGGTGCGGCCGTCAAGTTCCTGCAGGCGCTCTATGCCGCCTTCATCGACCTCGACGCGAGCATGGTCGAGATCAATCCGCTGATCGTGACGGGCGGCGGCGATCTCGTGGCGCTCGACGCGAAGATGAACTTCGACGACAACGCGCTCTTCCGGCATCCGCAGGTCGAGGAGCTTCGCGACGAGAGCGAAGAGAATGCGGTCGAGCTCGAGGCAACCCGCGAGGGCCTCAACTACGTCAAGCTGGACGGCAACATCGGCTGCATGGTGAACGGCGCCGGCCTCGCCATGGCGACGATGGACATCATCAAGCTCTACGGCTCGTCGCCGGCGAACTTCCTCGACGTCGGCGGCGGCGCGACGAAGGAGCGGGTGATCAAGGCGTTCAAGATCATCCTGACCGATCCGAACGTCGAGGCGATCCTCGTCAACATCTTCGGCGGCATCATGCGCTGCGACATCATCGCCGAGGGCGTGGTGGCGGCGGCGCGGGAACTGTCGCTGCACGTTCCGTTGGTGGTCCGGCTCGAAGGCACCAACGTGGAACTCGGCAAGAAGATCATGTCCGAGTCCGGACTGCCAATCATACCGGCCGACAACTTGGCCGATGCCGCCCAGAAGGTGGTGAACGCGGTGAAGGAGGCTGCCTGATGGCTGTTCTTGTCGGCAAGGACACCCGCGTCATCTGCCAGGGTTTCACCGGAAGCCAGGGCACATTCCATTCCGAGCAGGCGATCGCGTACGGCACGCGGATGGTCGGCGGTACGTCGCCGGGCAAGGGGGGCACGACGCATCTCGGGTTGCCGGTCTTCGATACCGTGCGTGACGCCGTCGACCAGACGGGCGCCGACGCCAGCGTGATCTACGTACCGCCGCCGTTCGCGGCCGACGCGATCCTCGAAGCGGCCGATGCGGAGATCCCCCTGATCATCTGCATCACCGAGGGTATCCCGGTCCTCGACATGGTGCGCGTGAAGCGTGCGCTGCAGGGATCCGGGTCGCGACTGATCGGCCCGAACTGTCCGGGCGTGATCACGCCGGGCGAGTGCAAGATCGGCATCATGCCGGGGCACATTCACCAGCGTGGTCGTATAGGCATTGTGTCCCGGTCGGGAACGCTTACCTACGAAGCCGTGGCGCAGACCACAGCCGCCGGGCTCGGACAGACGACCTGCATCGGCATCGGCGGCGATCCGGTCAACGGCACGAACTTCGTCGAGGCGGTCGGACTGTTGCTCGACGACGACGAGACCGAAGGCATCATCATGATCGGTGAGATCGGCGGTTCGGCCGAGGAAGACGCGGCGGCGTTCTACGCGGCCTCCGGTGCCAAGAAGCCGATGGTCGGGTTCGTCGCCGGGGCGGCGGCGCCGCCGGGAAAGCGGATGGGCCATGCCGGCGCGATCATCGCAGGCGGCAAGGGAACGGCGGAAGCGAAGTTTCAGGCCTTCCGCGATGCGGGTATCGCCGTCGCCGACAGTCCGGCGGCGCTGGGCAGCACGATGTTGAAGGTTCTTAAAGGATGACGGGCCTATAAGGGCCTCGTCCCGACGCGGTCGCAGCCTGCCTTCAGGTTCCGGCCGTTTACCTGGACTTGCCACACAGGGCGGCGCTCCGTCGCCCAACGAACGATAAACAACGGGAAGGGGTTGGCCCTACGCCGCCCCCTGATGGGACACATGGCGCGACCGGAAGAGCTGTCGTTTCTGTTTGGCGGCAATGCCGTCTTCATCGCTGAACTCTATTCCCGTTACGTCGAGGACCCCGGCTCGGTCGATCCGAGCTGGCAGGTTTTCTTCGACGATCTCCGGGACGATCCGCGAGGCGCACTCGCGGAAGCGCGCGGTCCGAGTTGGGGCCGGCTGAAGCCGTCGGTCATCGAGGCGAACGGCCATGCGGCGTCGGGCAATGGCGTGGGGGACAAGGGCGGCGCGGCTGCCATCGCGGAAGCCGTCGGCGGTTCGGCCGACCCGGCGGCGATTCGGTTGGCGACGCTCGATTCCATTCGCGCGTTGATGCTGATCCGCGCCTATCGGGTTCGCGGCCATCTCTATGCGAACCTCGATCCGCTCGGGCTGCACAAGCCGGCGGACCATCCGGAACTCGACTACAAGCACTACGGGTTCACCGACGCGGATCTCGACCGGCCGATCTTCATCGACGGCGTGCTCGGCCTGGAGATGGCCAGCCTCCGCGAGATCATGGCGATCCTGTACGATACCTATTGCGGCTCGATCGGCGTCGAGTTCCAGCACATCCAGGACCCGGTCCAGAAGGACTGGATCCAGAAGCGCATCGAGCAGCCGCGCAACCAGACAGACTTCACCGAGCGCGGCAAGGTCGCGATTCTGGAGCGGCTGACCCAGGCCGAGGTGTTCGAGAACTTCCTCGACCGCAAGTATGTCGGGACCAAGCGCTTCGGCCTCGAAGGCGGTGAATCGCTCGTCCCGGCGCTGGAGCAGATCATCAAGCGCGGCAGCCAGCTCGGCCTGGAAGCGCTCGAACTCGGCATGGCGCACCGCGGCCGGCTGAACGTGCTCGCGACCGTCCTGGGCAAGCCGTTTCACGCCATTTTCTCCGAGTTCCAGGGAACCCCGGCTCATCCGGAGGATGTCCAGGGGTCTGGCGACGTGAAGTACCACCTCGGTACCTCATCCGACCGCGAGTTCGACGGCAAGACGGTCCATCTGTCCCTCAGCCCGAACCCCTCGCACCTCGAGGCGGTCGATCCGGTGGTGCTCGGCAAGACGCGCGCCAAGCAACTGCAGAAGATGAACGGCGGCCCGATCGAGGCCACGCGCGACAAGGTCATGGCCGTGCTGCTGCACGGCGATGCCGCCTTCATCGGCCAGGGCCTCGTCGCCGAGACGCTGACCCTCTCCGACCTGCGCGGCTATCGCGTCGGCGGCACGATCCACATCGTGATCAACAACCAGATCGGGTTCACGACCTCGCCCACGGACTCGCGCTCCGGCCCCTACTGCTCGGACATGGCGCACATCATCCAGGCACCGGTCTTTCACGTGAACGGCGACGATCCCGAAGCCGTCGTCCACGTCGCACGGATCGCCACTGAGTACCGCTTCCAGTTCAAGCGGGACGTGGTGATCGACATGTACTGCTACCGCCGCCAGGGCCACAACGAGGCCGACGAGCCGGCATTCACCCAGCCGCTGATGTATCGCGCGATCGGCAAGCATCCGACCACCCGCCAGCTCTATGCCGGCAAGCTGGTCGAAGAAGGACTGATGCAGGACGGCGACGCGGACGCCATGAGCGCCGCCTTCCGCGAGCGGCTCGAGGGCGAGTTCGAGGCCTCGAAGAGCTACAAGCCGAACAAGGCCGACTGGCTCGAAGGCGCGTGGTCGGGCCTCAGCGCGGCAAAGGGCGAGGATCGGCGGGGCAACACCGCCGCCTCGATCGAGCTTCTTCGCGAGGTCGGCGAGGCGATCACCCGGGTGCCGGACGATTTTAACCTGAACCGCAAGATCGCCCGGCAGATGGAAGCCAAGCGCACGGCGATGGAGACCGGCGAGGGCATCGACTGGGCGACGGGCGAAGCGCTCGCCTTCGGCACCCTCATCCTCGAGGGCACGCCCGTGCGGCTGTCCGGCCAGGACAGCGGCCGCGGCACATTCTCGCAGCGGCACGCCGTGCTCTCCGACCAGGAAAAGGAGGGCGTGCGCTATGTGCCGCTCGCCAACCTAAAGCCGGATCAGGCGCGCTTCGAGGTGTTCGACAGCCCGCTCGCCGAAGCGTCGGTCCTGGGCTTCGAGTACGGATATACGCTTTCCGAGCCGCACGCCCTCGTCATGTGGGAGGCGCAGTTCGGCGACTTCGCCAATGGCGCGCAGGTGATCATCGACCAGTTCATCAGCTCGGCGGAGTCGAAGTGGCTGCGCATGTCGGGCCTCGTCATGCTGCTGCCGCACGGCTACGAGGGGCAGGGTCCGGAGCACAGCTCGGCGCGGCTGGAACGCTATCTCCAGCTCTGCGGCGAAGACAACATGCAGGTCTGCTACCCGACGACGCCGGCGAACTACTTCCACATGCTGCGCCGTCAGGTCCGCCGCGATTTCCGCAAGCCGTTGATCGTCATGACGCCGAAGTCGCTGCTGCGGCACAAGCTCTGCGTTTCGCCGCTGGTCGACATGGGCCCGGACACCTCGTTCCACCGCGTGCTGGCCGAGACGGACAAGCTCGTCGACGGCAAGAAGGTGAAGCGCGTCGTGATCTGCTCGGGTAAGGTCTACTACGACCTCTGGCAGGAGCGGGCGCAGCGGAAGATCGACGACGTGGCGATCATCCGCCTCGAGCAGTTCTACCCGTTCCCGCAGAAGACGCTCGGCACGGAGCTAGAGAAGTATCCCAACGCCGACGTCGTCTGGTGCCAGGAGGAGCCCTACAACATGGGCGGCTGGCACTTCGTCGACCGCCGCATCGAAGGCGTTCTGACGGCCCTGAAGCACAAGGCGAAGCGGCCGATCTATGTCGGGCGGCCGGAATCGGCATCGCCCGCGACGGGCTCGCTGAAGCGCCACAACGCCGAACAGGTCCGCCTCGTCGACGAGGCGCTGACGGCGGGCTGATGCGGTAACGGCGGGCGCCCGCGGACGATCCGCGGGTGCCCGCTTTTGCGACTGGCGGCATGCCACCCTCAGACAGCGGACGAATGGCGGCGGCGATGCGGATCGTCCGCCTCCTCGACCGGCCTTATATCCTGCTCGTTCTCACCGTCCTGTTCTGGTCCGGCAATTTCATTCTCGGGCGTGCCGTGCATGCGGACGTGCCGCCGGTGGCGCTGGCGTTCAGTCGCTGGGCCGGCGCCTTCCTCATCCTCATCGGTTTCGCCGTCCCGCACCTGCGCCGCGAGTGGCCGATCCTGCTGCGGCATTGGCACATGGTGGTCTTCCTGTCGGCGATAGGCATCGCCGCCTTCAACACGCTCGTCTATATCGGGCTCGGCGCGACCACGGCCATCAACGCCCTGCTGCTGCAGTCGGCGCTGCCAGTGCTGATCATCCTGTTCTCGTACCTCATCTTCGGCGAGCGGACCGGTCCACTGGCGCTCTGCGGGATCGCGCTCTCGCTTGGCGGCGTCGTCACGATTCTCACCGCCGGCGATCCGCTCGCCGTCGCTCGGCTGGCACCGAATGCAGGGGACGTGTTGGTTTTCGTCGCCGTCGCCTGCTACGCCCTCTATTCGGCACTGCTGCGGCGGCGCCCCGCCGTTCACCCGCTCAGCTTCCTCGCCGTCACCTTCGGGATCGGGGCGGCGATGCTGGCGCCCTTCTGGATATGGGAGATGGCGTCGGGGGCGGTGATGCGGCTGGATCGCACCACGCTGCTGTCGGTGGGCTACGTTGCGGTGTTCCCCTCGGTCCTCGCCTATTTCTGCTACAATCGCGGGGTACAGCAGATCGGTGCCAATCGTGCCGGCCAATTCATCCATCTCATGCCGGTATGCGGCAGCCTGCTCGCCGTGCTGATCCTCGGCGAGGCGTTCAGGCCGTTCCACGTGGTCGGGATGGCGCTCTGCTTCGCGGGCATCGTGCTCGCGACCCGCGGGCGCCGCTGATGCGGATGCCGGTGGGGCGGCGGGTGTCACGTGGCTAGGGCTGTTCGGCAGATGCCGGTCGGCGCCGTCCGTCCGCCGGTCCGCGGCGAGGTCGGTACCGTCCGTCGCCGGGCCGGCGACGCGGTGATCGATCTGGCGCCGGTGCTTTTCGTCTGCGGTCTGCTGCTGGTCACGCTGTCCATAGCGATGCTGGTGCCGGCGCTCGTCGACTTCATCGCCGGTCACGAGGATTGGCAGGTCTTCACCGTTTCGTCGGGGGTGACGGTCTTCGTCGGCGTCCTGCTGGTGCTGACGAACTGGCACGGTCCGCTGCGCCTGGGCTTGCGGCAGGCCTTCGTGCTGACCTCGATGAGCTGGATCGTGGTGGCGCTGTTCGCCGCGTTGCCGTTCTGCTTCAGCGATCTCGACATGTCCTTTACCGATGCCGTGTTCGAGGCGATGTCGGGCATCACGACAACCGGCTCCACCGTGATCGTCGGGCTCGACTACGCGGCGCCCGGCATTCTTCTGTGGCGCGCACTACTCCAGTGGCTGGGCGGTATCGGCATCATCGTGACGGCGGTCGCCCTGCTGCCGTTGCTTCAGGTCGGCGGCATGCAGCTGTTCCGGACCGAATCCACGGACCAGTCCGACAAGATCTCGCCGCGCGTCGCCCAGATCGCGATGGGCATCATCTCCGTCTATCTCGGCATGACGGCGCTGTGGACGCTGTTCATCTGGCTGACCGGTCTCAGCCTTTTCGACGCGGTTGCCCACGCGATGACGACGATCGCGACCGGCGGATTCTCCACCGTCGACATGTCGATCGGCCATTTCGCCAACCCGGCGCTCGACTGGGTGGTGTCCGCGGGGATGCTGGCGAGTGCCGTTCCCTACGTGCTCTACGTCCAGGCCCTGCGCGGCCGCGCGGCGCTCCTGTGGCGCGACGAGCAGGTGCGCGGCCTGTTCGCGATCCTGGGCTTCGCCATCATCGCGATGAGCATTGCGCACTCGATGGTCAACGACGTCGACCCGATGAACACGCTGCGTTACGTCGTGTTCAACGCGATCTCCGTGATGACCGGGACGGGGTACGCGACGGCCGACTACAGTGCCTGGGGGCCTTTCGCGAATGCGGGGTTCTTCTTTTTGATGTTCATCGGCGGCTGCGCCGGTTCCACCACCTGCGGCATCAAGGTGTTCCGCTTCCAGATCCTCTACGCCACCGCGCGCACGCAGGTGGCGCGGCTGATCCAGCCGCACGGGGTACTGCTGGCCAACTACAACGGCCGGCCGATCCCGGAAGCGGTCGTGGTGTCGGTCATCGCATTCCTGATCCTGTATCTGGTCTGCTATGCCGTGCTGGCGCTGGCGCTCGGCATGATGGGGCTGGACTTCCTCACGGCCACGTCGGGTGCGGCGACGGCCATTTCGAACGTCGGTCCCGGCCTGGGTAACATCATCGGCCCGGCCGGAAACTTCGCGTCGCTGCCGGACGCCGCGAAGTGGGTACTGAGCTTCGGTATGCTTTTGGGCAGGCTCGAGCTCTTCACCGTGCTGATCCTCTTCATGCCCTCCTTCTGGAAGGCGTGAGCGGGCGTCAGGCGCCGGTTATCCGCTCCAGTTCGGCCTCGTCGAACCGTTCCGTCCGCCGGCAGAATTCGCAGGTGACGGTGACCGACCCGTCGTCCAGCTTGAGGTCGGTGATCTCCTCGACGGCGAGCGAGCCCAGGATTCCGGCGATGCGTTCGCGCGTCCCGCAACGGCAGCGCTCCTCGACGTGGCGGGACGTGAACACGCGCACGCCGTCCTCGTGGAAGAGGCGATAGAGCAGGGTGTTGGCATCGAGACCGGGATCGAGCATTTCGCCCCGCGTGGCGCTGCCGAGAAGTATCACCGCACGGCGCCAGCCGTCCTCGGCCGCCTCCCGCGCCTCGCCGGCGAGAAAGCTGTCGCCGGTATCCTCCTCGGGCAGACGTTGCACCATCAGTGCCGCTGCACGCCAGGCGCCGTCGACCGAGCCGCAGACGACCTTGATCGCCGTCGCGATCTGCTCCGACTGCTGGAAGTAATGATGGATGCTGTCGGCGAGGCTGGAACCTTCCAACGGCACGATGCCCTGATAGAGCTGCGTGTCGCGTCCCTGGTCCACCGTGAAAGCCAGGTGCCCGCCGCCGAAGAGGCGCGCCGCGGTCGGCTCGGGCTCCTGCGCCAGGATCGCGTCGACCTTCTCCTGGTCGAATGCCGCGTAGCCGCGCATGTGACCAGCGCTCGTCACGTCGGCGACGAGGAAACGGACGGCGCCTTCGCCGCGCGCCTGGAGGGTGAACACCCCCTCATACTTCAGGGCGGCGGCGAGGCATGCGGCCAACGCCATCGCTTCGCCTAGAAGCCGCGCGACGGACGCCGGATAGTCATGACGTCGAAGCACGGCATCGACGCTCGGGCCGAGGCGTACCAAACGCCCGCGCAGACCGACGCTGTCGATCTGGAACGGCTGAACGAGGTCGTCGCCGGCGTCGCCGCGCAGGCTCGGGTCGAGATTTGGCGGTGGCTGCATGGGGACCGATGATCTGGCGTTGCGGGGGCGCTGCCGGTTCTAGGTGGCCCGGCGAGGCGTCCACTGCAACTGCACCTGGCGCCTCGGCCGGGTGTGACCATGGCCTGCCGCTAGCGGCCGCGAAACCGGCGCATGAGAATAGCGCCCGCCAGAGCCAGGAAGGCCCCTGCGGTGACGATCAGCAGGAGGACGATGCCGATTCCGCCCAGCACTGCGGAGAGAGTGTCCCAGAAGCCGAATTGGGCAACCAGGACGATCAGCAGGATGAGGAGCAGAATCGGCATGATCGATCACCAGGTCTCGAACGGGGTCACCAAGCCGGCCCCGTGCAGGGCGTCGGCACGACGCTTCATCCAGGCCTTCTCGAAAGCCTCGTCGTCCTTGATATCCGCGGCGAGCTGGTCCTTCCAGGCATTATTCAGAAGCTCTTGCCGGGCGATCATCGCCTCGTTGTTCTTCTGTGCCTCCGGCGTCCAGACGCCGGCTTCCTTGTAATAGCGAATTGCGCCCTCGTGATAGGGCGCGGACCAGACGAACTTCTGCCGGTCGAGCGCCCAGCCTTCGGCGCCGGGAGAGCCGTCCTTGTAGTTCGGATAGAGGTTGAACATGGTCTTGGTCATCTCGTAGACCGCGTCCGCGTTCTGGGTGTCGTAGGCGATCAGGAGCGGGTAGGGGCCGCCGCCGGCCTTGAGCGGCTGCTCGGGGCTGACCTGGACACCTTTGGTGATCGTCATCTTCGAATAGTAGGGCAGCACCTCCTGCAGGCGCTTCCAGCCTTCCGCGTCGTCATGCGGCAGCGGCGGATAGTGCAGGCCGCGCGGCGAGGCATCGAGCTTGAAGGTGCCGCCCGCGGACGTGTTGACGTAGGCGGCGTCCACCTGGTTGTCGACGAGACCCTCCTGGGACGCCGCGTACCCGCCGAAATCGACGCGCTTCACGTCGTCCCAGGTGAGATTGCCGAACCGCAGATGTGCCAGGACGCTCATGTTCAGTGCGGGCGCGCCTGCGACCCACGCGACGCGCTTGCCCTTCAGGTCTGCCGGGGTCTTGATGCCGGCGTCTTTCGCCGTGATCAGTACGGTGCCCGTATCCGCGTGGTTCAGCAGCAGGATGCGGATCGCCTGCGGGCCCCATTCGCGCCGGCCGAAGACGAAGGCGCCTTCCTGACTGTAGTAGCCGCCGATGCCGGAGAAGGAGAAATGCACCTTCCCCTCGCGCAGCGGCGCCTGGCGCGAGACGTCGTTCTTGCCCGGCAGCAGGCGCATCGTGATGCCGCGTTCGTTCTTGAAGGCGGAGCCGATCGCAACCGCCTGGCTATAGCCGTTGGATCCGACGTCGTAGGCCGTCGTCACAAGGGGGTTGGGAAGCCCCGCCGCCCAGGCAACTCCCGATACCAAAACGCCGAACGCGACCGTGCCTGAGAGCATGGCCGCGCGTGCGGCAGAATCCGTGAACATTCCGTCTCCTTTGTCCGTGCATTTGATGTGGTGCGCACCGTAGCCGGCGGTGTCGCCGACGACAAGTCGCTCTCGGGCGGCACGGGCGGACCGGCTTAAGCCTTTGTTCATCGGCCTCTTTCAGGCCTTCTTTACCTGCCGCGGACAGGTTTGAGGTGCGTGCGAGACGAGGTCGCTTCGAAAGCAAATGGTTGTGGCAGCATATTACCGCATGAGACGAGCCGCCGCCTTCTTCTGCCGCGACGAACGCGGCGCGATGGCGATGCTGATGTCGATGATGCTCGTCGGCCTCTTCGGCTTCGTCGCCGTGGCCGTGGACACGAGCGTCTGGTACTCCACCAAGCGCCGGCTTCAGACGGCAGTAGACTCTGCCGCACGTGCCGGTGCGCATGAACTCGATCGGGGCGGCTCGGAGGAGCAGATTTCTGCCGCGGGTGCTGCGGCCGCAGCGCGGATGGGCTTCGCACCCGCCGACGGCGCCAACATCCGGATCGAGGTGCGGGAGGACAACAGTGTCCGCGCGGTGATCCGCTCACGAGCGCACATGTACTTCGCCAAGGTCCTCCGCGCCACGGCACCCACCCTGTCCGCGAGTGCCGCCGCTGCCGCACCCAGCGCGCCTCCGCCGTGCCTGACCATTCTGGAGCCGAGCGACGCGCAGGCGCTGAACATCGACAAGGCGAAGATCGTTGCCCCGACCTGCCGGATCCAAGTGAACTCTACCAGCGCCGAGGCGATGAAGATCGCCGGCGGTGCCACGGTCGACGCGGCGCAGATTTGCGTCACCGGCAACTACAGCGGTGGCGGCACGAGCGTCCCTGTCGATATCGGTTGCGCGCCCCTGTCCGATCCGCTGGCCGCCTGGGTGCCGCCCGATCCCGGCCCCTGCGAGTTCAGCCCGAACACGATCAAGGAGACGACGACGACGCTGAAGCCCGGCGTCTACTGCAAGCAGATCCAGATCGACAAGGCGACGGTCACGTTCCTGCCGGGAATCTACTTCCTCAAGAATGGCGGCCTCAAGGTGCAGGGCGATTCGGTGATCACCGGCAAGGGCGTCGGCTTCCTGTTGATCGGCGACAGCAAGATCGAGATCGAGGCGAAGAGCGTCATCGACCTCGCCGCTCCCGTCGACGGCCCGATGGCGGGATTTGTTTTCGCCCACGACCGCAATCCCAAGGCTGGCCTGGAACACAAGTTCGTCGCCCACAGCGACATCAGCTACGAGGGCGCCGTCTACCTCCCGAAGCATTACGTCACCTATCAGGGGCACAGCACGAGCTCGAACATCCCGCCCTTCACCACCTACATCGTCGGCCGCCTGAAGATGGACGGCCAGTCCGAGTTGATCCTCAACAACAACTATGCCGCCAGCGCGGTCCCGGTCGCCGGCAAGATCGGCGCCGGGGTGGTGCTGGTGGAGTGAAGACCGGCATGATGCGCTTTCTCCCTCATTTCCGGCGGTGCCGGAAAGGCGGCGTGGCCGTCGAGTTCGCCCTTATGGTGCCGATGCTCATCTTCACCATGATCGCGATGGTGGATTTCGTCCGCCTCATGAGCGAGGACGGACGCATCGCCAATGCCGCCCTGGCGGGTGCCCATTTCGCGATGCAGAGCGCGGCCCATGCCGTGGACGAGGACGGCATCGTGCGTGCGGCGCGCGCCGACGCGGGAAAGGATGCGGACGAGTTGCAGATCGTCGCCGAGCAGAAGTGCATCTGCGCCAACGGTGGCGCGGTCCTGTGCTCGCTGAGCTGCGAGAACAATGCGAAGCCGGTGATGCTGGTGAAGGTCGGCATCTCGAAGCAGTTCGCGACGATGATGCCCTATCCGATGATCGACAATCCCGTGCCGCTCTACCGCGATGCGGAGGTCCAGGTGCAATGAACCTGCTGCGGACGGCGCGGTCGGCGATAAGGGACCGGCGCGGCAACGCGGTGGTGGAATTCGCGTTGCTGTCGCTGCCGATGGTCGTGATCGTCCTCGGCTTCTTCGAACTGGGCAGATACTTCTATCTCAGCGAGTCTATCGGGAACGCGGCACGGGAAGGCGCGCGCGCCGCCGCTGTCCGCGGCGCGGCGAGTCCCCAGCCCGCCAGGGCCGAAGACATAGCGGCGATCGTCCACCGGCACGCGCCCGGCTTTGTCCCCGCCGACAGCCTCGACGTCAGGACCAGCTATGCGCCCGACAACAGCCCCGGGGCCAGCGTCGCGGTGACCGTCGTCTACAGCTACCGCCTGCTGGTGCCCTGGGTCGCGGCGTTCACGACGATCGAGATCCAGAAGCACGCCGCGCTGACGATCTCCCGCTGATACGAGCGCGGAGGATCAGGCCGCCAGGTCGCGCTGCTTGAGCATCGCCAGGATCTCGCTGGCTGCCTCCGGGATGTTGGTCCCCGGGCCGTAGATCGCGGCCACGCCCTTGGCCTTCAGGAACTCGTAGTCCCCCGGAGGGATGACACCGCCGCAGACGACCAAGACGTCGCCGGCGCCTTGGCGGCGCAGTTCGTCGATCAGCTGCGGAACGAGCGTTTTGTGGCCGGCCGCCTGGGACGAGACACCGACGATATGGACGTCATTCTCGACGGCCATGCGCGCCGCTTCCTCCGGCGTCTGGAACAGGGGTCCGACGTCGACATCGAAGCCGATGTCGGCGAAGGCGGTCGCGATGACCTTTGCCCCGCGATCGTGACCGTCCTGGCCCATCTTGGTCACCAGCATCCGCGGCCGCCGACCTTCGCCCTCGGCGAAGGCATCGACATCCGCACGGATCCGGCTGTAGCCCTCGTCGCCGTCCCAGCCCGCGCCGTAGACGCCCGAAATGGATCGGATCGTCGCTTGGTAGCGGCCCCAGGACTTCTCCATGGCATCGGAAATCTCGCCGAGGGTCGCGCGCGCGCGCGTCGCCTCGACGGCCAGCGCCAGCATGTTGCCTTCGCCGGTGGAGGCTCCCTTCGTGATGGCCTCGAGTGCTGCCTGGGTCTTCGCCTCGTCGCGACCGGCACGGATCTTCTTGAGGCGGGTGATCTGGGAATCGCGCACCGCGGTGTTGTCGATGTCCAGGATGTCGACCGGCTCGGGGTTCGTCGGGCGGTACTTGTTGACGCCGACGATGGTCTCCTCGCCGCGGTCGACCCGGGCCTGCCGGCGGGCGGCGGCCTCCTCGATCTTCATCTTCGGCATGCCCGCCTCGACGGCCTTGGTCATGCCGCCCAGCGCCTCGACCTCGTCGATCAGCTTCATCGCCTCGGCGGCGAGGCTGGCCGTCAGGTGCTCGACATAGTAGCTGCCGCCGAGCGGGTCGATGACGTTCGGGATGCCTGTTTCCTCCGCGATGATCAGCTGCGTGTTGCGCGCGATCCGCGACGAGAAGCGCGACGGCAGGGCCAGCGCCTCGTCGAGTGCGTTGGTGTGCAGCGATTGCGTGCCGCCCAGGACGGCGGCCATTGCTTCGATCGTGGTGCGGATGACGTTGTTGTGCGGATCCTGCTCGGCGAGGCTGACGCCGGATGTCTGGCAGTGCGTGCGCAGCGCCAGACTGTCGGCTCGCTGCGGGTCGAAGTGCTTCTTCATCAGCGTCGCCCAGAGGTAGCGGGCGGCGCGCAGCTTCGCGACCTCCATGAAGAAGTTCATGCCGATGCAGAAGAAGAACGACAGGCGCGGCGCGAACTGGTCGACGTGCAGTCCCTTCGCCTGCGCGGCGCGGACATATTCGAGGCCGTCGGCCAGGGTGAAGGCCAGTTCCTGGACCAGCGTCGAGCCGGCCTCTTGCATGTGGTAGCCGGAGATCGAGATCGAGTTGAAGCGCGGCATCTTCTGCGCGGTGAACTCGATGATGTCGGCGACCGCGCGCATCGAGGGTGTCGGCGGGTAGATGTAGGTGTTGCGGACCATGAACTCCTTGAGGATGTCGTTCTGGATGGTCCCCGACAGCTTCTCTGTCGGAACGCCCTGCTCCTCGCCCGCCACGATGAAGGCGGCCAGCACCGGGAGGACGGCGCCGTTCATGGTCATCGACACGGACATCTCCTCGAGCGGGATGCCGTCGAACAGGATCTTCATGTCCTCGACGCTGTCGATCGCGACACCCGCCTTGCCGACGTCGCCGACGACGCGCGGATGGTCGCTGTCGTAGCCGCGGTGCGTCGCGAGGTCGAAGGCGACCGACAGGCCCTTCTGGCCGGCGGCGAGCGCCTCCTTGTAGAACTTGTTCGACTCCTCCGCGGTGGAGAAGCCGGCATACTGGCGGATGGTCCACGGCCGGTTGGCGTACATCGTCGCGCGCGGCCCGCGCACGAACGGTGCGAAGCCCGGCATCGTGTCGAGATGTTCCAGGTCCTGCAGGTCTGCCGCGGTGTAGAGCGGCTTCACCACGATGCCTTCCGGCGTATGCCACGCCAACCCGTCGGGCGAGCCGCCCTTCAGATCCTTCGTGGCCAGCGCCTGCCAGTCATCGAGCGTGCGCTTCGGGAAATCCGCCATGGGTACGACCTCCTGCTACCTTGCGCGGAGTATATAGCGATTCCTGCGCCGGCTCGTCCATCGGGCCGGTCCGGACAATCGGGACGAAACGGCCTGTTCGGCTTGTACCCGGGGTACCAGGCCGGCTAACCCTGGTCCGGCCCTATCGCCTTGACCGGATACCCGATGAACGACACAACTTCTTCCCGACGCTCCACTCTGCTGGATCTGGAGACGCGATCCAGGATCGTCCAGGCGCTCGCCGTCGCCGCGGGCATCCTCCTGCTGACCCTCGCATCCCGGATCGAGTTGCCGATGGTGCCCGTGCCGATGACGATGCAGACCTTCGCGGTCCTGCTGGTCGGCACGCTGTATGGCTGGCGGCTGGGGGCGCTCACTGCCGCCGCATGGCTCGCCTTCGCTGCACTCGGGCTGCCGCTCCTCGCCGGGGGCGCGGGCGGCATCGCGCGTTTTGCAGGGCCGACCGCCGGCTATCTGTTCGCCTTTCCGCTGGCGGCCGCCCTGGCCGGCTGGCTGGCGTTGCGCGGCTGGATGGAAGGGTTTCTGTCGGCGACGGTTGCCATGCTGCTCGGCCACGCCGTTTGCCTCGGCCTCGGAACCGGGTGGCTCGCCCTCGTGATCGGTCCCGAACGCGCGGTCGCGGCCGGGCTGCTGCCCTTCCTCGCCGGCGCTGTCCTGAAATCGGTCCTCGTGGCGGCGGTGGTTCTTCTCCTCCCGCGCGCCGGCACGCAGCACTCGAGCGCCGGCCCGGGCTGAGACCCGGAACCCCGGGCGGCTTCTCGTGTTCTTCCGGTAAGCTCTCCCACAGCGCACAGGATCCGTGCCGATGTTCAGACTTCTGCGCTACCTGCCCTTCGCCCTGATGGCTTGGCGCTACGTGAAGCGCAACCGCCGGTCCAACCGCTCGCCGCAGCGTCGGCGCGCATAGTCTGGTCTACTTCTCCGCCGGCGTTCCCGTCGCGTAGCCCAACTGCTTCAGGGCGTTCTCGATCTCGTCCAGGATGCCCGGATCGTCGATGGTTGCCGGCATCTTCCAGGCTTCACTGTCGGCGATTTTCGATATCGTGCCGCGCAGGATCTTGCCGCTGCGCGTCTTCGGCAGGCGCGGCACGATGGTCGCCTTACGGAACGAGGCGACGGCACCGATCTCGTCGCGGACCATCTGCACCACGTCCTTCACCACCTCTTCCCCGGGCCGGTTCACGCCGCTCTTCAGCACGATGAAGCCCACCGGCACCTGCCCCTTGAGATCGTCGTGGACGCCGACGACGGCGCATTCGGCCACGTCCTTGTGCTGCGAGAGGATCTCTTCCATGCCTCCGGTCGAGAGCCGGTGGCCCGCAACGTTGATGATGTCATCGGTCCGCGCCAGCACGTAGAAATACCCGTCCTCGTCGCGCATGCCGGCGTCGGCCGTCTTGTACCAGCCGGGGAACTCGGCGAGGTAGGAGTCGATGAAGCGCTGGTCGGCGTTCCACAGCGTCGGAAGGCAGGATGGGGGCAGCGGCAGGCGGATGCAGATGGCGCCGATCTGCCCGTCCGGCAGGATCTCGTGGGTCTCCGGATCCAGGACCTGGATGTCGTAGCCGGGCACCGGCTTTGTCGGCGACCCGTGCTTCACCGGAAGCGCCCCTAGCCCGACGCAGTTCGCCAGCATCGGCCAGCCGGATTCGGTCTGCCAGTAATGATCGATCACCGGACGGTCGAGGACGCGCTCGGCCCATTTCACCGTATCGGTGTCGGACCGCTCGCCGGCGAGGAACAGCGTGCGGAACTTCGAAAGATCATACTGCCCGATGAGCTTGCCTTCCGGATCGGCGCCTTTGATCGCGCGGAAGGCGGTGGGCGCGGTGAAGAGCGCGTTCACGCCGTGCTCGGCGATGACCCGCCAGTAGACGCCGGCGTCCGGCGTGCCGACCGGCTTGCCCTCGAAGAGGATCGAGGTGCAGCCGTGGAACAGCGGCGCATAGACGATGTAGGAGTGGCCGACGACCCAGCCGACGTCCGATGCCGCCCAATAGACATCGCCCGGATCCATGGCGTAGACGCCGTGCATGCTCCATTTCAGGGCGACGATATGGCCGCCGGTGTCGCGGATCACGCCCTTCGGCTGTCCCGTCGTGCCGGACGTGTAGAGGATGTAGCAGGGGTCCGTCGCCTTCACCGGTACGCAGTCGCGTGGGCTCGCCTTGGCCATCGCCGCGTCCCAGTCGACATCGCGCGGCCCGGTCAGCTCGCACTCCTGCTGCGGGCGGCGCTTGACGATGCAGTGGTCGGGCTTGTGCTTCGCGCGTTCGATCGCGGCATCGAGCAGCGGCTTGTAGGGGATGACCCGCTGCACCTCGATGCCGCAGGAGGCTGAGACGATGACCTTCGGCGTCGCGTCGTCGATGCGCGTCGCCAGCTCGTGCGGCGCGAAACCGCCGAAGACGACGGAATGGACCGCACCGATGCGCGTGCAGGCCAGCATGGCGATGGCCGCCTCGGGGATCATCGGCATGTAGACGATCACGCGGTCGCCCATGCCGACCCCGAGATCCGCCAGCACGCCGGCGAACAGCGCCACCTCGTCGCGCAGCTCGCGGAAGGTGAACTTGCGCTGGCTGCCCGTGACCGGGCTGTCGTAGATCAGCGCCAGCTGCTCGCCCCGACCATCGTCGACGTGCCGGTCGAGGGCGTTCATGCAGGTGTTGGTCTCGCCACCGACGAACCAGCGGTAGAAGGGAGCATTGGTGCTGTCCAGCACCTTGTCCCATTTCTTGTACCAGACGACGTCGTTCGCGGCGTCCCCCCAGAACCCTTCGGGATCCTCCAGGGATCGGCGGTGAACTTCGTCGTATCGGCTGGCCATGACCCGGCATCCTTCTGCGTTGTCCGGAACTGTCCCCGCAGTGTGCCCAGCAGGCGGCTCTTTGCAAGGCACCCCCTCAGGGTCGGCTCTACGGAGGTGCCGTGGTCCTCACAGCGCCTTGCGGAAGGTCAGGTTGATGCGCGCCCGGCCGACCAGCGGGTGCGTGCCGTCCTTCAGCGGTGCGACGCCGTGGAAGGCGAGGCGAGCCGGGCCGCCCCAGACCACGACGTCACCGTGCGTCAGGGGAATGCGGCGCGCCTTGTCTGTTCGCTCGGAGCCGCCGAACAGGAAGGTCGCCGACAGGCCGAGCGAGACCGATACGATCGGCGCGTCGTAGTCTCGCTCGTTGCGGTCCTGGTGGAGCGTCAGCCGCGCGCCGGGCTCGTACCGGTTGATCAGGCAGGCGTCGGGGACGAAACCGGCACAGCCTTCGGCCGCCGCGGCCCGGGTGGCGAGCGCGCCGAAGGCGGCCGGCATGGCCGGCCAGTCCGACCCCGTCTCCGGATCCGCGGCGTCGTAGCGGTAGCCGCGCCGGTCGGTGATCCAGCCGGCATTGCCGCAGTTGGTCATGGCGACCGACATTCGGAATCCGCCGGGCGTGGTCATATGTCGGAAGGGTGCCGCGGCGGTCACGGCGGCGACGCCGGCCAGGAGCTCTTCCTCGAACGGCAGCGCGAACCCCGGCAGCAGCACGGCACCGTCGGCCAGCGGCACCGCCGATCGCTCGCTCTCGAACAGGTCGCGGATCATGGGTGTCACGTCGCGTCGTGGAAGATGATGGCGAGGGTGTGCCGCCGGCCGGTGCGCACGGTGCCGACGCCGTGCCGCATCTGCACGCGATAGTCGCCGCGGGTTCCCGCCACCGGCCGATGGCGCACGGCGAACACGACCGCGTCGCCCTGGCGCAGCGGGACGACCTCGGCCCGCGACTGCATGCGCGGGCGCTGCTCGGTCAGCACGAACGCGCCGCCCTCGAAGTCACGCTCCGGCTCGGAGAGCAGGATCGCCATCTGCAGCGGAAAGACATGCTCGCCGTAGAGATCCTGGTGCAGGCAGTTGTAGTCGCCCGGGCCGTAGCGCAGCAGCAGCGGCGTCGGCCTGGTCTGGCCGGCGGCGTGGCAGCGTTCGAGGAATTCGGCGTGTACGGCCGGAAAGCGGGGCGCCAGCCCCATGCGCTCGTGCCAAAGATTCGCCACCGTCGCCAGATGCGGGTAGGCGGCCGAGCGGAGGCTGGCGACCAGGTCGGGCAGCGGGTAGGCAAAGTACCTGTATTCGCCGCGCCCATAGCCGTGCCGGGCCATCACCACGCGGCTGCGGAAGCGGGCGTCGTCGCCGTCATAGAGCGCGGCCAGCGCATCGCACGCGTCTGGCGTCAGCAACGAGGGGATCACCGCGTTTCCGGCTGCATCCAGGTCGCGCGCGACGCGTGGCCAGTCGAGGGCATCGATGCGGGCGCTGATCGTCTCGGACATGGCTTCTTCCCGAACAGTGCGTCGTGACGTGCAGGTAGACGGCCCCGGATGGGCGCGCATTCCGTTTCTTGCGACAGCATTCACGGTCCGAGCGCGCGAAGGTCGATGCGCTGACATTCGACGCCGTCTATAATATGTCCATAGGTCGCGGATGCTCGTGGCCCTCGACCGGCCAGAGAGCCTGATGGTTCGGCCGCGGCCTCCCAAGCCTAGTAACGGGAGGAACGCAGATGACGATCCGAAACCCCGTAGAATGGGTGGCCGATCAGTTCGGCAATACGGTGCACGGGCTGGATGCTGCCGGCCGTTCCCTCAACGTGACCGAAGAGGACCGCGGCCTCGCCCCGCCCGCCGTGCGCCGGATAGCCGTCGCCGACGTTCGGGAGGCGCTTCGGGCGGGCATCCGGGATTTCGCCGCCTATCGGACGGACGTGCTGTTCATCGGCGTCGTCTACCCGATCGCCGGCCTCATCCTGGCGCGGCTGATGGCCGGCTACGACATGCTGCCGCTGGTGTTTCCGCTGGTGTCGGGCTTCGCCTTGCTAGGACCGGCCGCGGCGGCCGGCCTCTACGAGATGAGCCGTCGGCGCGAACGGGGCGAGGATGCCGGCTGGACCGATGCCTTTCGCGTCTTCAGCTCCCCGTCGATCGCCGGAATCGCGGTCCTGGGCTGCGTGCTGGCTGCGATCTTCGGCCTGTGGCTCGTCGCCGCGATGGCGATCTACGGGGCGACGCTCGGACCGGCGATGCCGCAAGGCCTCGGGAGCTTCGCGGCCGACGTGTTCACCACGCCGGCCGGCTGGGCGCTCATCGTGTCTGGGGTCGGCGTCGGCTTCCTGTTCGCGGTGCTGACCCTGACGGTCAGCGTCGTCTCGTTCCCGCTCCTGCTCGACCGGCGTGTGCGGGTGACGACGGCTGTCCTGACCTCGATGCGCGTCGTCGCGGAGAACCCGGTGCCGATGATGGTCTGGGGCCTGATCGTGGCGGGCGGACTGGCGCTGGGTGCGCTGCCGCTGCTGCTCGGCCTGATCGTTGTGGTGCCGGTGCTGGGCCACGCCACGTGGCACCTCTACCGCAAGACCGTGGGCTGACGATGCCGCGCGCACCCGCCGCGCGACGGCGGCGGGTGCGGCGACCTCAGACGGCGACGTAGCCACCGTCGACATTGTAGTTGGCGCCGTTGACGTAGCTCGCGCGGTCGGAACAGAGCCAGCATACCATCTCGGCGATCTCCTCCGCCGTCCCCATGCGGCGCATCGGCGTCATGCCAAGGATGTGCTCGCCGCGCCGGGCCATCGTGTCGCGCGTCATGTCCGTCTCGATATAGCCGGGGCAGACGGAATTGGTGCGGATCCCGGCCTCGGCATATTCGATCGCGGCGGTCTTGGTCAGACCGACCACGCCGTGCTTGGCCGCGACGTAGGCGGACGAGGTGGGAAGGCCGATCAGGCCGGCGATCGAGGCGGTGTTGACGATGGCCCCGCCGCCGCCCTGCGCCGTCATCTGCTTCAACTCGCTGCGCATGCTGAGCCAGACGCCTTTCAGGTTGACTGCGACCATGCGGTCGAACGCCTCCTCCGACCAGTCCGCGGTCTTCTGACCGGCCGCGTCCACCTGATATCCCGCGATGCCCGCATTGTTGAACGCACAGTCGAGCCGGCCGAAGGCGGCGACGGCGGCGGCCACCATCTTCTCCACCTGGTCCCGGTTGCTGACGTCGCAGGCGACGGAGATCGCCTGACCGCCCGCGTCGTTGATCATGGAAACCGTCTCCGTGGCGCCGTCGGCGCTCATGTCGGCGACGGCGACCCGTGCCCCCTCCCGGGCGAACAGCAGTGCCGCCGCCCGCCCGATCCCGCGGGCGCCGCCGGTGATCAGGGCCGCCTTGCCTTCGAGCATGCGCGCGGGCGGCTTCTGCGGAGCTTCGACCATTGTTCCCTCCAACCCTCGTTATTGTGCCGCCAGTCTAAGCGGCATCGTCCCTGACGAGATAGAGGAGGCCGGCGGCGCGGAGGGGATGGGGGCGGACAGCGGAACGCCCGAACCGATCTCTCGGTCCGGGCGCATCGCTGGATACTTGGCGGACATTCAGCGGCGGTGCCTCAGTGACGGCTCTCCCAGTCCTGAAGCTGACGTTCCGCCTCGTCCTTCTCGACACCGTAGCGTTCCTGCACACGGCCGACGAGCTTGTCCCGGCTTCCTTCCACGAAGGTGAGGTCGTCGTCGGTGAGCTTGCCCCACTGCTGCTTCACCTCGCCTTTCATCTGGTTCCAGTTGCCGCGAACCTGTTCCCAATTCATGGCCGGCTCCATTGCTGTTTCCGTTGTCCGAGAAACAGCGCGACGCCAGGGCGGTTCCCCGTCCAAGGGGGGGGGGCCTATGCCCGCCAGCCGGTGGCGTCCTCGGCCGCGCATCCGGCGGCGGTGAGCGCCGTGGCGATGATCGCCGCGATGCGCAGTTCGCCCACCGCGACGGCAGACGCGCAGGGCCGGCGGATCGCATCATGTTCAGCTACGACTTCCGATGGGACATCATCCCGAGCAACGTCGACTTCCTGCTCTCGGGCATGCAGGCGACGCTGCTGATTTCGGCGATGACGCTGGTGCTCGCCATGCTCGGCGGGCTGGTCATCGCCGTGATGGACATGTCGCGCTTCTGGCCGGCGCGCTTCTTCGCAGTGGCACTGGGCGAGGTCATCCGCAACACGCCGATCCTCGTCCAGCTGCTCTGGGTCTACTACGTCCTGCCGATCGTGTTCGACGTCGGCATCAGCGCCTTCACCGCCCTGGTGATCGGGCTCTCGCTCTATTCGTCGGCGTTCATCGCCGAGGTCTACCGCGCCGGCATCCAGGCGGTGCCGGTCGGCCACCGCGAGGCGGCACAGGTGCTGGGGCTCAACAAGGTCCAGACGTTCGCCGGATCATCCTGCCCCAGGCGATCGGGATGACCCTGCCGCCGTTGGCCGCGAACTTCGTCCAGCTGATCAAATACTCGTCCCTCGGTGCGGTCATCTCGGTCTCCGAGATCACGCGGCGCGGGATGGAACTGTCGTCCTCGACGTTTCGGCCGCTGGAGATATCCACCTTTATCGCCATGGTCTATTTCTTTATCTGCTGGCCGCTGACCATGTCCGTGCGCTACCTCGAACGCCGCATGGCGCGGCGCTGAAACCATGAGCCACTCCATGCAGGATGCGCATCGCGAGGCCGCGCGCGCGGCGCGGGAAGAACTGGTCGAGACGACGGTGGCGCTGGTCCGCTGCCGCAGCGAGACCCCGCCCAGCGACACGCGCGGCACGGCCGCGCTGGCGGAGGCCTTCCTGGCCGCGGTGCCGGGGGCCACGGTGACGCTGCATTCCAGCGAGCCGCCGGTCATGAATCTGGTCCCCCGCATCGCGGGGGCGTCGCCCGGCCCGCGGCTGGTGCTCAGCGGCCACCTCGACACCTACCCGGCCGGCGACCCGGCCGGCTGGGGCGTCGATCCCTTCGGTGGCGACGTCGCGGAAGGCCGGATCTACGGCCGGGGCGCCGCCGACATGAAGGGCGGCATCGCCTGCATCCTCACCACCTTCCGGCTGCTGGCGGCCGTGCGCGACCACTGGTCCGGAGAACTCGTCGTGGCGCTCGCCGGCGACGAGGAGTCGATGGGCGAACTGGGAACGCAGGTGCTGATCGACACCGTGCCGGAGGTGCGGGGCGACGCGGTGATGATCCCGGACGTGGGATCGCCAGACGTCATCCGCATCGGCGAGAAGGGGATGGTCTGGCTGGAGGTCGAGGCGGAAGGAACGGCGGCGCACGGCGCGCACGTGCATCGCGGGGTGAATGCCGCCGATCGGCTGATCGCCGCGCTGGCACGGGTCGGCGAGCTGCGCGACCTGTCCGTCGACAGGCCGCCTGCGGCGGCGCAGACCGTGGCCGCGGCCTTCTGCGTGTCGGAGGCTCTGGGGGGGCGGGGGAGAGCGAGACGCTGTCGCGCGTCACCGTCAATCTCGGCCGGATCGACGCCGGCACGTCGCCCAACCTCGTGCCGGAGACGGCGCGCGCCGCCCTCGACATCCGCCTGCCGCAGGGCGTGACGGTCGCCGACGTCGAGCGGGCGCTGCGACCTACACCGCCGGCGCCTACGAGCGCGGGCGCGGCCTCGGCTACAACCTGATCACGCTGAACGATTTCCTCGGCCGCGGCATCCGCTCTACCTGTCCTGGGACATGGACGTGTTCGACCCCTCGGTCGCACCGGGCGTCTGCACGCCGATCTGGGGCGGCCTGTCGGCGCGCGAGGGGACGCAGCTGCTGCGGGCACTGGCCGGGCTCGACATCGTCGCGTGCGACATCAACACCGTCAGCCCGCCGCACGACGTGAATGGCATGACGGCCTTCCTGGCGGCGCATGTCTGCTTCGAGATGATGCTGCTGCTCTGCCAGCGGCCCGGCGGTTGAAGCGCCGAACCTCACCCTGCGGAATATTCCCGTCAGGCCCGGAACCCTCCTCGTTCGGTTCTGTTGCTTAGACGCGTTCCAGACTGGCTGCGCTGGGCGGCGTCGAACGCGTTCTCGAACACGGACTTCCGGAGGGCACAGATGGCCAAGCGCGCACGCCAGGCGACGGGTGAGAGCGTGAAGCTGGGCGACCAGCAGATCATGCGCGGCGAGGGAGGAGAGACGCATCAGGTCGCTGGCGGCGACGTGCCGGTCATGACGACGCAGCAGGGCACCCCGGTCGCCGACGACCAGAACTCGCTGACGATCGGCTATCGCGGACCGACCGCCCTTGAGGACTTCCACTTCCGCGAGAAGATCTTCCACTTCGATCATGAGCGCATCCCCGAACGCGTGGTGCATGCGCGCGGCTTCGGCGCCCACGGCTTCTTCGAACTCTACGAATCCCTGGCCGACGTCACGAAGGCCGACCTGTTCCAGCGTCCGGGGGAGAAGACCGAGGCTTTCGTCCGCTTCTCCACGGTGGCAGGCAACAAGGGATCGGCCGACCTCGCGCGCGACGTGCGCGGCTTCGCGGTGAAGCTCTACACGAAGGAGGGCAACTGGGATCTCGTCGGCAACAACATCCCGGTCTTCTTCATCCAGGACGCCATCAAGTTCCCCGACCTGATCCATGCGGCGAAGCAGGAACCCGACCGCGGGTTCCCGCAGGCGCAGACGGCGCACGACAATTTCTGGGACTTCATCTCGCTCTCGCCCGAGAGCATGAACATGGTCATGTGGATCATGTCCGACCGGACCATCCCGCGCTCCTTCCGCTTCATGGAAGGGTTCGGCGTGCACACCTTCCGACTGGTCAACGCCGAGGGCAAGTCGACCTTCGTGAAGTTCCACTGGAAGCCGAAGCTCGGCATGCAGTCCGTCGTGTGGAACGAGGCTCTGAAGGTCAACGGCATGGATCCCGACTTCCATCGCCGGGACATGTGGGACGCGATCCAGATGGGCGACTTCCCCGAGTGGGAGTTGGGCCTGCAGCTGTTCGACGAGGAATTCGCCGACAAGTTCGACTTCGACATCCTCGACGCCACCAAGATCATTCCCGAAGAGATCCTGCCGGTGCGGCGCGTCGGGCGGCTCGTCCTCGACCGTTGCGTCGATAATTTCTTCGCCGAGACCGAGCAGGTCGCCTTCTGCACCCAGAACATCGTGCCGGGCATCGACTTCACGAACGACCCGCTGCTGCAGGGACGCAACTTCTCCTATCTCGACACGCAGCTGAAGCGGCTCGGCGGCCCGAACTTCACGCATCTTCCGATAAACGCGCCGCGCTGTCCGTTCCACCACTTCCAGCAGGACGGGCACATGGCGTTCCACAATCCGAAGGGGCGCGCCAACTACGAGCCCAACTCCTGGGGCGGTGCGGCCGGCGGGCCGCGCGAATCGCCGGAGAAGGGCTTCACCTCTTATCCGGCCCCGGAGCAGGGCGAGAAGCGGCGGCTGCGGCCGGAGACCTTCGCCGACCATTACAGCCAGGCGCGCCAGTTCTACATCAGCCAGACGAAGACGGAGCAGGGCCATATCGCGGCCGCGCTGACGTTCGAGCTCAGCAAGGTGGAGACGCCGGCGATCCGGGCCCGGATGGTGTCGCACCTCCTCAACATCGACAAGGAGCTGGCGAACAAGGTGGCGACCGGGCTGCGGCTGAAGGCGATGCCGGAGCCAGCGTCGGCGGCGAAGCCGACGCGGATGGATCTGAAGGAGTCACCGGCACTCAGCATCCTCCTGAACGGCCCCGACAGCTTCAAGGGCCGCAAGGTCGGTGCCCTGGTCACCGACGGCGTGGACGCCGGGATCCTCAAGGCGCTCAAGGATGCGCTGACGGCGGAGGGCGCGATGCTGAAGATCGTCGCTCCCATGGTCGGCGGTGTGGAGGCGAGCGACGGAAGCTGGATCGAGGCCGACGAGAAGATCGACGGCGGCCCCTCGGTGGTGTTCGACGCGGTCGCCGTCCTGCTGTCTGCCGACGGTGCGAAGCTGCTGGCGGACGAACCGACGGCGCGCGACTTCGTTGCCGACGCCTTCGCGCACCTGAAGTTCGTGGCCTACGACGAGGCGGCGATGCCGCTGTTCGAGAAGGCGGGCGTCGCCACGTCGATGGACGGCGGCTTCATCGCGCTGAAGGCCGCGCCGGACGCCGAGGCCTTCGTGCAGGCCTGCCGGAAGCTGCGCTTCTGGGAGCGGGAGCCGGCCGCCAAGAAGGTCTGACGCGACCGGCTTAACCTAGACGGCTTGAAGCGGGCGGTGGGGTTCGGGCGGCAACGTCACCCGGATCGCATCGCCCGCACGCACGTCGCCCTCGCGCCGGACGACCGACATGACCCCGGCCTTGCGGATCAGGCCGCCCTCGGCGTCGCGATCGAGACAAGCGGCCATCAGCCCCTTCCGGAAGCGGTCGAGCTGGACGCATGGGTTGCGCAGGCCCGTTATCTCGACCACCGCCGTTTCGCCGATCGCCAGCAGGGTGCCCGTCGGCAGGCCCAGCAGGTCGAGGTCGTGCGTCAGGATGTTCTCGCCGATGTCGCCGGGGCCGACGTCGAAGCCTTTCGCCTTCAACTCCTCCAGCAACTCGATATGGATCAGGTGCACCTGACGCAGGTTCGGCTGCGTCGGATCGCGCGCGACGCGGGATCGGTGCTTCACCGTCTCGCCGTGATGGGCGTCGCCGGCGACGCCGAGGCCGGCGAGGAGCCGTATCTCGAGTTGGTTGGGCTTGCCGAAACTGTGCGTGGCACTCCGGCTCACCGCGACGACGCTCGGCATGCGTGTGCGCTCCCGCGGTACCATCAGCGCTTGTTTCCGTAAAGAGCGTTCGGGTCGACCAGCACGGGCGCGTTTTCGATCATCCCGTCCGGCGTGACGGCATTGAAGAAGCAGTTCCTGCGCCCGGTATGGCACGCGACCCCGTCCTGATGGACACGGAGCAGCAGCGTATCGCCGTCGCAGTCGACGAGCATCTGCTTCAGCACCTGCATCTGCCCCGACGTCTCGCCCTTGCGCCACAGCGCCTTGCGCGACCGCGACCAGTAGCAGACGCGGCCGGTGCGAAGCGTCTCCGCCACGGAATCGGCATTCATCCACGCCATCATCAGCACTTCGCCGGTGTCGTGCTGCTGCGCGATGGCGGCGACGAGGCCGTCGGTGTTGAAACGGATCGCGCCGAGTGCGGCCGCGACGGCCGGCTCGGGCAGGGGGTACTGCGGCTCGCTCACTGCACGCTCGCTCCCGGCTGCGCCCAGGCGTCCAGCATCGCCTTCAAGGCGTCGGCACCGACGTTGCGGGTGATGAAAATGATGCGCGACCGGCGGTCGTCGCTCGGCCAGCCATCGAGGATGACGGGCGGGTGGAAGAGGTGCTGCACCCCGTGCACGGCGACCGGCCGGTCCAGCCCGTCGACGTTCAGGATGCCCTTCATCCGCAGAAGATCGCCGCCGCGGCTCGCCACCAGCGCCTCCAGCCAGCCGACCCAGACGTTCCATGCCAGAGGCTGGTCGCAGGTCAGCACGAACGACTTGAAGGCGTCGTCGTGCTTGTGGTGATGGTGGTGGTGATCGTGGTCATGGCCATGATGATCGGCGTGCCCATGATCGTGGTCATGCTCGTGCTGGGCCGCATGATACGCCTCCTCGCGCAGCCAGCGGGCGACGTCGGGGCTCTTGGTCTCGGGATTGTAGAGGCCCGCCTCGAAGAGGGTCTTCGGGTCCGCCTCGCCGTCGTGCACCTCCTGGATCGGCGCCCCGGGATTGAGCGCCTTCAGTCGCTCCCGGAGCTTTTCCAGGTCACACCGCGACACCGGGTCGCGGACGAGGTCGGTCTTGGTCAGCAGCAGCCGGTCGGCCATCGCCACCTGGCGCACGGATTCTTCCTGGCTGTCGAGCGTGCTGTCGCCGTTGATCGCGTCGACCGTGGTCACGACCCCGTCCAGCCGGTAGTGGCTGCCGACGATCGGATCGCCCATCAGCGTGTGCAGGATCGGGACGGGATCCGCGAGGCCGGTCGTCTCGATCAGCAGCCGCTCGAACGGCGGCAGGTCGCCCTTGGCACGGCGCGCCAGCAGGTCGCGCATGGTGTCGACCAGATCGCCCTTGATGGTGCAGCAGATGCAGCCGCTTTCCATCAGGATGGTGTCGTCGGTCGCCGAGGAGACGAGGTCGTGGTCGAGCCCGACCTCGCCGAACTCGTTGATGATCACCGCGGTCCGGCCCATGTCCGGCCGCTTCAGCAGATGCGACAGCAGCGTGGTCTTGCCGCTTCCCAGGAAGCCGGTGATCACGGAAACGGGGACGGGTTCGGTCCTGGCCATCGCCGACGCTCCTCGCCGGGCGAAAGTCCCGGCGCACGCCGCTCATTTAGTGCGTGAGGGGGGGAAACGTCCAGTTCGGTGCGCGGCGCAGCGGCTTCACCGGGCCGCCGTCACCACGATCTCGACGAGGTCGCCGGGGGCGAGTTGCACGCCGATGCAGGCGCGTTGGGGCCAGTGGCCGGGATCGTCGCCGATCCATTCGCACCAAGCCCGGTCCATCTCGCCCTTGGTGGCGATGTCGGTGACATAGACGGTGGCGGACACGAGGCGGCTCTTGTCCGTGCCGGATTTTGCGAGGGAGTCGTCGATGAGGGCGAGCGCACCCAGCGTCTGGTCGTAGACGGAGCCGGACTTGTCCGGCCCCGTCGCGACCGCCCACACGAGGTCGTCCCAGGCGCTGGCCTGGCTGCGGCCCCGTGCGGAACCGGGCACCCGCTCGATGGCGGGCATCGTCTACTCCGCCGCGCGCGCCGCGCGGGGCGGCCAGTCGACCTGACGGCGCAGCTCCAGCTTGGCGATCTGCTGGCGGTGCACCTCGTCCGGACCGTCAGCGAAGCGCAGTGCCCGCATGCGCGACCACATGTAGCTGAGCTTGAAGGCCTGGCTCATGGCGCCGCCGCCGTGCGCCTGCATCGCGTCGTCGATGACCTTGAGGGCCATGTTCGGCGCCGCGACCTTGATCATCGCGATTTCCTGGCGCGCGGTCTTGTTGCCGGCCGTGTCCATCATCCAGGCGGCCTTCAGCGTCAGAAGGCGGCACATCTCGATGTTGATGCGGGCGTTGGCGACGCGCTCCATGAAGTTGTCGCGCTCGGCCAGGGTCTTGCCCCAGGTCACGCGTTCCGTGCCGCGCTTGCACATCATCTCCAGCGCCCGCTCGGCGACGCCGATGATGCGCATGCAGTGATGGATGCGTCCCGGCCCGAGGCGCCCCTGGGCGATCTCGAAGCCGCGGCCCTCACCGAGGAGCAGGTTCTCCTTGGGCACGCGGACGTTCTTGAACTCGACCTCGCCGTGGCCGTGCGGGGCGTCGTCGAAGCCCATCACGTTCAGCATGCGCAGGTTGGTGATGCCTGGGGTGTCGACGGGAACGATGATCATCGACTGCTGGCGGTAGGTCGGCGCCGACGGGTCGGTCTTGCCCATCAGGATCAGCACCTTGCAGCGCGGATCGCCGATGCCGCTGGTCCACCACTTCAGGCCGTTGATGACATAGTGGTCGCCGTCGCGCTCGATGCGCGTCTCGATGTTCGTCGCGTCGGAGGAGGCGACGCGCGGCTCGGTCATCGCGAAGGCCGAACGGATCTCGCCGTTCAGCAGCGGTTCGAGCCACTTCTTCTTCAGCTCCGGGCTGGCGTAGCGCTCGAACACCTCCATGTTGCCGGTGTCCGGCGCGGAGCAGTTGAACGCCTCGGACGCCCAGTGGACACGGCCCATGATCTCGCACAGGGGCGCGTACTCCATGTTGGTCAGGCCGGCGCCGCTGGCGCTCTCAGGCAGGAAGAAGTTCCAAAGGCCCTCGGCCTTGGCCTTCTGCTTCACCTCTTCCAGGATCGGCACGACCTTCCAGCGGTTTCCACCCTCGTCGAGCTGCTGATAGTAGAGCTCTTCGTTGGGGTAGACGTACCGGTTCATGAAGTCTTCGACGCGGGCCTTCAGCTCCTTGGTCCGCTCCGAGTACTCGAATTCCATGGTCTCGCTCCCTCCATTCGTCAGGGAATGGTTCTGTCATCCAATTGGTACGGACAGCCTAGCGGTTTCGGGCGGCTTTGTCGCCTCCCCGCCGTGGGTCAGCGCGGGTTCGTCGCCCGGATCAGCGGCGCGAACTCGGCCACGACCTCCAGGTAGACGTCGCGCTTGAACGGAACGATCAGCTCGACGAGCCGATCGAGCGCGACCCACTGCCACGCATCGAACTCCATATGCGGGGTCGCGGCGAGGTCGATGTCGGCGTCCTCTCCCGTGAACCGTAGGGCGAACCACCGCTGAGCCTGACCACGGAACCGGCCGCCCCAGACGCGGCGGGCGAGCGAGGCGGGGAGGTCGTAGTGCCGCCAGACGTCGCTCTCGGCGAGGATATCGGCCTTGTCCGTGCCGATCTCCTCCTGCATCTCGCGCAACACGGCGGTTCGCGGATCCTCCCCGGGGTCGATGCCGCCCTGGGGCATCTGCCAGGCATCCTGGGTGTCGATCCGCCTGCCGACGAAGACCTCGCCCGCCGGATTCAACAGCAGCAGCCCGACGCAGGGGCGATAGCCCGAGAGGACCTGCGGGTGCCCGACCGTCATGGTCGCGGCTTTCCGGCCGTCGCCGCGCCTCCGGCCTGGGCGGGAGGCGCGGCCGCGCCCGCGACCGCCGAGACCGGGGCGAGGTCGAAGCCGCGCTCGGCGAGCGTCGCCGTCCATGCGGCGACGGCGTCGATGGTCACGGGATAGGGGCGGCCGACCGCGACGGCACTGCCGCGCGTGCGGGCGATCTCCTCGATCTCGGCGAGCCGGCGGTCGATGGCGGCGCGGGACGGCACCTGGTCGAGGATTGTGTCGACGGCCGCGAACGGCACGCCCATTTCACGCGCGACCCGCGCCGCCGTGCTGGACGCATTGCCGGACGCGTCGAGCATCATCAGGCCGCGATCGCGCAGCGGCGCCATGATCGTCCGCACCGCACTCTCCGTCGCCAGGAACCCGCCCCCCATGAAGGTCGCGATGCCGATATAGGCGGAGCCGCGCGAGAGGTGCCATTCGAGGTCGTCGATGGTCGCATCCGGGGCCGCGGACGTCGTGAGGGCGCGCGGGCCGGGGTCGTCCGTCTTCGCCGCCGGCTCCATCGGCACGTCGATCAGCACCTCGTGCCCGTCGGCCCGGGCACGCTGCAGCCAGACCGCGACATCGTCGGCATAGGAGAGGAAGGAGAGCGACACGGCCGGCGGCAGCGTGTCCACCGCCTTGCGGCTCGCAGTGGCGCCGAGGCCCAGATCCGTCAGGACGACCGCAATGCGCGGTCTGCCCGCGCCGGGCTCGAAGGGGCGGGCATAGACCTGCCACGGCTTGCGGCCGAGCGGACCGACAATCGGCAGCGGCCCGTTCGGACTGTCTTCCACCAGCCGGGGATCGACC